>ENA-ORCL01000126-ORCL01000126.1-human-gut-metagenome-genome-assembly--contig:-NODE-126-length-37354-cov-115.879711_pt1 | contig 37354 bp, 34 predicted proteins | sample MGYA00242987_ERZ507988 | MGnify/ENA primary metagenome ERZ507988 (study PRJEB26167, sample SAMN06115466) | human gut metagenome | host: Homo sapiens | place: China:Hubei | collected 2016-05-19... | reverse complement strand
CTTTAAAAATTAATTCCTGTTCCTATTCCAACATCACCAACATCTCTGATTTTTGGTTGGACATAAGCGGTTCCGAAACCATTGGACTCTTCAAGTCCTGTGTTAGTCATCTCATCAAGACAATCTAACGAAGAATCATCAATAATGTTCATACTTATAAAATATTAAAGGTTTTAATAATTGAGACGCATTCTTTTGATTGCTTTCCAACATATAAAAGTCCGACATCTCTTAATTTGTTAATCTCAGTTTGTACAAAATCTTTTGGACATTCTAACAAATCTGCCAATTTATCAATGGGAACTATACTTGCATCAGTAATTCTTAGTATTTTCCATGCAATGTCAGATTCGTCAAAATCTATAATTCTCACAGAAGCAGAATTGTAAAATTCAGTATAACGGACTTTTTGGTCAGAAATCCTTACTAATTTATACGAATAACTATTTTTAGCATAATGAGTTTCTATACTTTCAAAATAGTCCCATGCATGAAGTTGAAATTTTCTCACAAATTGATAGATGCTCAAACTATCTTCAAATGCCAAAAAATTTTTTGGAAGCATTTCTTTGACAGAATCAGAATACATTGAGTCCAATTCCGACTTATTTACATTTTTATAATATCTAGATGCATTATTTATTGCGAGAGAAGAAATCTCATGCTTATACTTTGTTCCTAAGTGGAAAAATCTCATAAAATGAAGATTTTGCACACCTTCTTTTACGTCTTCAATGTTCTCTTCTATTAATCCACGCAATACGTTCATTCCACCGACATGGATATTAAATTCATTCGCCCATTTTATAAAGAACAAATTGCTAGCAAAAGTATTTTTCTTGTCAATTTTTGACAATAAAACATCACTAGGTGATTCATATCCTATTTGGACATGAATAAATCCAGCTAAATGCATTTTCTTTATTGTTTCAAAATTTATACCACGAGTAATAATTTCTGCTAGCATTACTCGGAATTTTGGATAATACTTCTTGATTTCAATAAGGTTGTCTAAGAGTATGTTAAATTTTTCTCTGTCTTTGCCTATAACATCATTGTCAAGAAATGTATAATCATAGACAGAATATTCTTTTATATTATTTAATATCTCTTCTTTTATAATGTCAGCACTTTTATGACGATACTTATAACCTTGATTAAGGAAACAAAAGTGGCATCGATTCCAATGGCACCCTCTTGCACCTTCAATTGGAAACATAATGTCTTTATGCTTTCCTTTATAAACATTAAAAAAATCAGAGAAATCATTATATGCCAATTTGTCCAAGTCCTTATATTCTTTCTTTAATATAGAACTTTTGACAATGGCATTTCCTTTACGAAAATAGCACTGAGACAATGTATCTAAATCTTTGCCACTTAATAGTCTTTTTGCCAAATCAATGACAAAAAACTCGCCCTCACCCCATGAAGCAAGGTTTATATACTTAAAACTGCGAATAAATGCTTGTGCCTGTTCTGGATTTCCGATTCCACCAACTGTAATAAATAAATTTGGATTTAATTCCTTGAGAATTGAACCTACAACGTATGCTGGTATCCATTGAAATAGACTCATGGACATACCAACAAATAGACTATTTTTAATATTATAGTCTATGCAAATTTTACTAACCACAGATTTTAAATCATGCACACAATCACGAATATGTTTTTGAAAATCAAAGTTATTTATCGTATATTGTGGTTTAAGAGCTCTCAAATAGAGTTCCTGCTTTATCAAAGCTTCTGTATCGTTACGTTCAATTGCTATATAAGCAAAGAAAATACCTAATGAGGCTATATCATCATCTAATGATTTCTTTTCATTGAAAAAATATCGCAAAAGAATATCCTCTAATAAGATATTCCAATATACAATCTGGACATCAATACCTACCTCCTGCAATGATTTCTTCAAGACAGTCATTGCAGGAGAAGGAAGATATGTTTTTGCTGGTGGGTACCAACATAGTGTTACAGTGTTTTGACTCATACAATTTTCTTTTTTGGGGTTCAAAGATAATAAAATAAATTGAGTACATCGCATATCTTTATTTAAAAAATCTTATTTTGGTTGTTTTTAACAATAAAAACACACCTGATTACATATACAAAATTACCAACCAATTTCTCGTTAACTTTATCAATGTTAAGGTTGTTATTTTTCTATATTACTTCACTAGTGTCCGGATAAAACCTCAGAAGAGGTAACCCTCTATATATTGTGACTCCAGACAATTAATACTTATTACTTTAGTTACTTTGAATATGGAACGGATACATCTTACTTAAACAGAAGCGGGCCAATAGACTTTGATATTGTATGAAGTGTCTGTGGAATATTGAAGTGTTTCTTCTCTATGATATGTAGCAGATAATCACAAACAGCAATCCACAACTGAAGATAAACGGCATTCTCCGTAGGGCCATAGAACTTCTTGATATGTAGATGTTGTTTAATCCGGCTAGGACTGACTAATTCTTTACTTGTTTTTTTGCATAAACTTTGTGTTGATTTTTTAATACTGTCAAAAACAAAAAGGGCTGACTCCCTAAAGTGAAATCAGCCCAAATTTTACACAATATGCCATTTGGAATAGGCATAACATTATGTTCTACAAACTTAATAAACCATATAAGAGAAAACCGATATCTGCTACGTATCCTTGAAGTGATGATATATAGGCATTAGTCCTCTTTGAAACTGGATTCTGTTTGTTATCATAATAGGTGTAGCAAGAGCAGATAATACCTAAATATATTGAAGTATAGGCATCATATTTCTGAAACACAATGTTCAATATCCCCAATGTTATACCACACAAAATCCATACATGGCAAAAATACCAAAATACTTTTCTATTTCTACTTTTTTTAGGAGAAAGAGAATAAATGTACAACTAATAAGAAGTACACACCCCCACAATAAATGTACCATACATTATTCATTTTTATTCTGACTTTTGTTATTTTCTTGCTTTATTTTTCTATAACTATAATTCCTTCGCATTGAAAAGATAAGGTGTGTTTCTGATGTTGTTGCGTTCCTCTATAAACACCTCTCCGAAAGGTACATACTCAATATACTGTACCACCTCGCCGTCCACATAGTCGTTGTTGTCCTCGCCATTGTACGGCACTGCAAAGGTTGCCTCTTTTTTTTCTGTTTTATCTGTCATATTTATATTCATTTTTCCAATATCACAAATTGTGACTTTGAACATTACCATATTTAACAGCATTCAAAGGTAGTGCTTTTAGCCTTTAAGCCACTATTGCACAACCTTTTTTATAAAAATTCTGCCCAAATATTCAGAATAGCTTAAAATGAGCGATTTATGAGTATTTCACCTCAATTGAGGTAATAATTTAGTAATGGTTCTAATTTCTGCAATGTGCATATGTTTGCTTGTCAAACAACTTTTTTCAAAATTTATAGAAAAACATTCAACTACTCCTTGTCTTCCACAAAGCCATGGGATGAAAAGTCTCTCGTTGATAGGCTGTCTTGTTTGTTGTCAGCATTGGAATTCCAAATGTTCTCTGGTTCATGTACAGTTTGCAATGGTACTTTAACAATAGAGTCAGAAGCCACTTTCTCATAGTCATTTGGTGAGTGATTGGTTTGTTCCTTAAAACTTAAAAAGAAAAAATTTCTTCCCCAACCATTACCAAATATAACATCTAATGGTTCCCCTGTATCTTTCCATATTCTGACTCTTGCTGCAAATCCAAAATCAAATTTAACGGCAGTACTATCATATGTAAAAGTTACAGTATAGAACTTTCTTCCTATCTGTTTTCTTATTTGAGGGCGGCTGTCTCCTCCGTAATCCTCCTTTTTGAAAACTTGAACATCCGATACGTTAGCCTCTTTAAAAAATGGAACATACGCAGGACCAAAGGTCAAAGCCACGTTTCTTGCGCTATTTACAAGAGTACTATTGTCTAAGACCTCTGGTCGCTTGCATGAACTCAAGAATAGTGTACATAATACCGCTATTCCCCAAACTACAATTATTATAGATGGTTTTTTTTTCATAATTCGTAATTTTTAATTTGCATTTCGCATGAACATGTTACCAATGACTTGATTATGTCTTTGCCTTCTTATTTTAAGATTGCACTTTCACTATTTTGATGTTTGTAATCTGGTGACTTTGATGTCTTCTTGCCATAGTCAAAACTATAAACAATTTTCAGATTTGCATACTGATTATAACTACTACTTTGATCTATTTGTTTGAAAGAATAATATGATGCAGATAATTCATCTACAATGTTATTCTTCATCATGAATAAATTGTTTGCATTAGCTTCGATAGCCCAATTCCCATGATTCCACATTGCCGATAGTTGATACCGCCAAAATGTCTTTCTGTTAATCTGGCTGTCTATCAAATCTCTTGACGGTGACGCTATGGATGCACCAAAAGAAAAATCCCGAACATAGTAATTTATCATAGCAGTCCCAGAGAATGCAGACAAATTACGATGCTCTGCTCCTCCTCGAACTAAATGTTTAACCCATTGACCGGATAACTTCATATTAAGTGTACTAGAAGGTTTATAGGTTATAGACATATCTGCACTGGGACGATGATAGATACAGTCATCTCTAAAAGTGCTAATAAGATGCCCGTCTCGAATATAGTAATCCGAAATAATCGAATGATTCTGGTAAAAGTATGACACTCCCGTTTGCAAAGCGAATTTGTTAAAATTCAATGTGTGGCTTAATCGTGGATTCAAAAGAATGGAATTATCCATGTTAGAATTACCTTTGAGAATGATGATAGGATCAATCTGCTGTTCTACATTGTTAATCGTATTTATTCTCGGATAGGTGTTTCCCAAAGCGAACATAAATTGAAGTTGCTGTACTTTATCTATCCTATAAGTAGCCCTTGCTTGAAGTCTCGGAGTAAGATGATTGATTGACTTCATCCCCTCCAAACGATATGTTAGAAATGACAGTCCAGGATTAATATTAAAGAAAAAACTCCCTAAACGTTGGGAATAGTCTGCAAAAAGGATGGTTTCGGACGAATGCAAATTTTGATTATATGCAGAAGTCCCAACGTATTCGGAATCACTAATTCTCATGAACTCGTATAAACTGAAAGCCAATCTATTTCTATGGCTGAACGCCATAGAATAATTTGCATTCGCTTTGATGTAATAATAATCTTCCTTGACAAGTGAACGAAAAGACACATTATCATCGTTATAGAGACGGTCATAATCGTTTCGAGAATAATATCCATCAAAAACATAATCCAACGATTTTGTGTTAGAAAATGTGTGCAATCCGTAAAAATAGACACTTGGACGATAAGATTTGTTTCTAGTGTTAATGTCCAAAATGCTACCGTTCTTGATTGCAGCAGCAGTTTTCCAATACTCCGTCATTCCATAATTGACACCGTTTTTTGAGGCATTCCATGCCATACCACCTCTAAGCATCCAAATATATTTTCTTCCTCGGTTGCTGATTGATGCCTGTACATATTCTTCCGTTTGCCTATTGTCAGCATTATTGTAATGCTGCAGTCTATTCAGCTGATAATCAGGGAAAATAAAAGTCTCATTCTCGTCCATAGACGATTTTGGATTTTCCAAAGAATATCCAGCCCAAAGGTTCAAACTTTTGGTTCCTGTGACAAATTTCGAAATAAGATTGTAATCACCATAGAGATAGCCTACATTCTGAGACGCATCAAGTTGCGTGTAGCCACCATTGTTGAGTGGTTTCATTATTATGTTTATAGCATATGCATCTTTTGCATATTTACCATTCGGCACATCAAAATATTCCACTCGAGAAACGTCCTTTGGTCTTAAAGACTGTACCTCTCGAAAATCAACTTCACGCCCATCTATATAGAGAGTCGCAGCCCCATTGGGAGTTGTCACACTTCCAGTCGAACGCTCGACAGACACTCCCGGAATCATGAGATTGCTCAACAGATCATAACCAGTTACAGCATGTTTACGTTGCTCTTTTGTAGGAATAGCAAGGATATGATCACCTTCTCTTGTAAGATAAGATGATTTTACAACAACTTCACCAAGTTCTTTGCCTTGAATAAAAGTTTTAGTTGTATCTGGTTTTTGTGCATAAGTTACGTGTATGCACAAACTCATTATGATGACTAACAATGCTTTCATCTATTTCTTCCCTATTATCCAAGAGACTTGAACTTCTTGGAATGCACTTTTTATTTCTATATTTACATGCTAAAAGTTATACCATTCTCAGTGTCCCATGCGCGAGGTATCTACCTCCTTGACCGTCTTCTCCTTGTAGCCACCAAACTTATAGATAACTGCGAAGGTGACAGATGCCCAGTTGTAGTTGATCTTCATACGGTAGTCTTGGTTGCCTTGCACGGAACGGGTATCGTATTTGTTGTTGAAGATGTTGTTGCCATTAAGGCGCAATCCCCATCTTCCATCATGCGACGACCATTGCAGTTTGGCATTCATTCTGAAGATAGGACTTATGTCGTAAACTCCTTGTATGGCTTTCGACTGAAAGAAAGGGTTGAGTATGAGGCGCAAGTCTTGAGTGTTGCATAGTTTTACAGATACTGTACCTCCAAGTATGACAGAGAGTTTCTTGCGATTGAATGGCAAGTCGAAGAAATTACTGCTCTTGTCGTGCTTGTAGGTTCCTACAGCAAACACATTGCCATTGAGCCATTTGCCTGCACTGAATATGGCTGATGCTTGCAATCCAAAGCTATTGGAATAGTCGAAGTTGGTTTCCTTCATTATCACTGCCATGCGGTCTGTGGTTTGATATGGCAACTGCACAGAATAATCAGGTTTCAGACTTGCAAAAGCCATAAGCGTATAACGTCGCTTTATCTGCCACATCAGATTGACATTATAATAAGAGAAGGGTTTCAAATCGGGATTGCCATGTATCTCGGTGTAGGTGGACGAGTAGAACACATTGCTCATAGTGGACCAATAACTCGGGAACTCAGAGTTGGAACTGAATGATAGATTGAGCAAATGGTTGTCGTTGACGTTCCACAAAGCATTGAGCGTAGGATATACGCGCCATTTATCCCATATGGGAGAGTGATATTGCTCGGCAGCAACGGATGCTTCAACGCTGACAGCCTTGTTTATCTGCTTGCTGAAACCTGCATATATGTTCCATATACGCTCGTTGAGGTCCACGCTGCTTGTCCCATCGGGCAAAACGCTCCCATCCTTGTCTATTGTGGTCTGATAACTCTTGTTGCTTGTGAATTGCCCTTTCACACCATACGACAATCCCCAGCCATGTGACAAAGAATGGGTTTGGTCGGCTGTGAACATCCATTTGTTGATGGTCTGCTCGCTGCCGCTTGTCAGGTTGCGTTCAGTTTCATTTTTGTTTTCCGTAGTTATCGTACCATCGAGGGCTTGTTGCTGAGGCGTGCGATAGTAAGTGTACGAACCGCTAAGGGTTAGTCCGAAAGGAAGCGCGTAGTTAACATCCACATTGTGCAGATATTCATGACTGTCACGATGCATTCCGCTTATGCTTGAACCTGTCGTGCGGCTGTTTGAGTTTGTCTTGTCCCATTGTCCCGTATAGGCTACGTCAAGACGATTGTTCTTGCTAAAGGTGTAATTCATCCCCAGTCGGTAGTCGTGTGTAATGCCAAACGACTTCTGCCCAGTTTCATCATTATAGTGTATACGATTGTTGCCAAGCGGATGATTGGCTTTGCGTGAAGACTCACCGTATGAATTGCCGTTTACATATTTATATTGTGCGTCAAGTCCAAACTTGCCTCTTTGCAAGGAAAGATATAAATTACCAAACTCATTGGCGTATTTGTTTTGCCGCATGCCACCAATGATTTGTCCCGAAAGCTGATTGGTACCGGCGTAGTCTTTCGTGACGATGTTGATAGCCATGCCACGCACATGATAGCGAGCAGGGGCAGACAGCATCACCTCGGCTTTTGCCAACTGTGCGGCTGGCATTGCCTTCAAGTGTTCAGTAAGTTGCTCTTGCGTCAATGTGGTGGCTTGTCCGTTGATAATCAACGTTACTTCATTGTCCGAGAAAGATATGCTGCCTGTGGCATCGCTGACACCAGGTATGCGAGTCAATGCCTCGTAAGCGTTGTCAGCAGGCAATTGTTTTAAGAGTAGCGGCATATTGTACGACAGCATACCCCGCTCAGCCTTGACAATGGGGCGAGAACCTTTTACCATCACTTCTGGAAGATTGTGCAACATTGTCTCCATTGTGAGCGAATCCGTTTGCGTCCGAGTTTGAGCTTTCACGTTGGCAACAGAAAGCAGAAATAATCCTAAAAGAAATATCTTGTTGGCCATATTTTATCTTTTTAAGTTATCTTTTTCTATGTTATTCAAAAGTACGAAAAACAATCCCCAAACGAGAATGTTCTGCTATACGTATTATAGAAGTGTATTACCCTTTGTTGATTCGTTCTACCAATTCGCAGTGAAAGCATATGAACGAACTGTTGAGTGCTTCAAACTATTGAACCGGTCACAATTTGTGACCAGTTCTGCCATTTCCTCCTTAGTTAGTTGAAAACGGAAACGTTCAGGAAATCTCTCCATATTACGTTTAACAGCTTGATTTTACACCTTAGTTTCCACTCCGTAAAGTTCAGCCAAGTCTCTGTCTATCATAATCTGCTATTTTTAGTGTTCTTTATATTCAAAGACGAAAGAATGATAAAAGGGTAAACTACTTTTTCCAATATTTTTCAGCCATAGGCTGCAACCTTTCCTTTATAACTTCCATAACAGTCTTGAAATCAAGAGTTTCTTTCCATTGAATCTTTTTCAGAAATGCTTTCCAGCGAACTATACGTGCTGCGTCTGTCGCAAAACTTTCTGTAAACAACTGCAATTCGGGATTGTATGTAAGCCCTCTATTATCGAAAGTCGCCTTAATCGCATCATATAATGTGTCATCAGACAAGTCTCTCTTTGTCAGGAGTTGGTAACAGTCGAAGAAATCTTTCATGCGACTGTTGAGCACATCTCGGTCTATCATCGTATGGAATTTCTCGGCAACAACAGTCTCCAAGGAATATGCCTGTATGTTCACAGATGGAATGTCAGGCAAAAGCAATGGGAAGTCAATAGTTGTTGGATATGGAGTTACAACATCACCAAAGCCAATGTCAACAGACATGTTGTAAGCGATAGTATCCATGTGGGCCGTAAAGTAAAATCTTGTGCCAGGATACTTCTTTTCAACAGTTATAGGCTCCAACTTAATGCTGTTAACATCAAACGATACTCCATCCTCATCGCATACAATGCCCAAAATTTCCTGGAACACGTGCGCAAGGAAATCCCTATCACGGCTAATTCTATCTGCCATGAAATCAACATCTACTGTAGGACGTGCCTCAAGTCCGTTCATAGCATAAAGCAAAGAGCCACCTTTCAGCAAAAAATTGTCCTTGTATTGACTAACAGATACTCTGTAAAGCAACCTTTCGTTAAAATATCTTGCCAAGAGATACATATATTTATAGCCAGTCTCATTCATCAGATTGAGCAAGCGGGTCTTAACAGACTTACCGTAGTTTTTCTTTCCCATCTTATTCTATAGCTATTTCAAGATAATTTTTCAATGTATTAAACACTCTGAGGCGTTGGGCGTAATCCTGCAAACGAGTGAGATTGCGGTTTGGCTTTTTCAGATAGGTGCGTATCACTTCCGCACAAACATCCAGCCCCAATTTGTTTCTGTATTTCACTGCATCACAAACACTTCGCTCCAAGTCGGTTATGCGAACATGAAAACCGGATATTTCTGCTTCCATAATGCCAAACTCCAAGTTCTCCTTCTTCCAATAATACAGCTCTATCGGAAGCGTATCTGGTATCACCACCTTCCGCTTGTTGGCGATGGCTATACAAAAAGCAGGTGGAACAGTTGTCGAAAGCTGATGGTAAGCCCACGCATTGTACAGGCATACAATACCATTAGGTACAATCCGTTCCACATCAATCATTGTATTAAGCAAAGCATCGGGAACGGCATATATGCCATGACGCAACTTTATCAAGTCGCCACGCTCCTTAGCTCTCAACAGTCGTTTATACTCTGACAGATGAGATATATCAGTAGTGGAGATAGTGCCACCAAGTGCTGCTACTTTGCAAACTATATTGTTCATTTCACCTCTTATTAAATGTCATTACAGCTGCAAAAATACGATAAATTTCGAGAATACGGTAAGATTCTACGGATAATTTCATAAAATACCGCACATTTTTGCATATTTTCAGAGTCCTAATTATATTTGAGATGATAATAAACTCTAAAAAACATGCAACAATGCAGTATTCTAAATTTAAAATTGTATTTTGCCACCAAGATGACAAAGAGTTGTTTGACAATCAAACGTATGCAAATTGTAGAAATTAGAACCGTTGCTAAATCATTACCTCCATTGAGGTGAAAAACTCATAAATCGCTCATTCTAAGCTATTCGGCAGATTTTAGCGTAATTTCCAGAAAAAATATCATTCTAAATATGCAGTGTTTAAAGGATTTTTTATACCTTTGCACATATTTAGGGGCTAATAAGCCATTTTAATTTCTACTATTGTAGATCAGAAAGAAAAGAAAAAGAAAATGAATACGGCTAATAAGCCATTTTAATTTCTACTATTGTAGATATTTATACCCGTGATCCGCTCCATACCTGGGCTAATAAGCCATTTTAATTTCTACTATTGTAGATCGAAGTACCCTTTACCGAAGCGACGCAGGGCTAATAAGCCATTTTAATTTCTACTATTGTAGATGTTGGTAGTGTCAATACTTGTGTTGCTGGGCTAATAAGCCATTTTAATTTCTACTATTGTAGATTCAATCTCATTCAAGAACGCATCGAATCGCGGCTAATAAGCCATTTTAATTTCTACTATTGTAGATTTGATTTTCTCGGTCTGTTCCTTCTCCTGGCTAATAAGCCATTTTAATTTCTACTATTGTAGATTTTTGACGGCTCGTCTCCGTTGTCTTCCGGCTAATAAAGCCATTTTAATTTCTACTATTGTAGATTAGAAGGCTTGGAGAATTGTTGCAAAGTCGGCTAATAAGCCATTTTAATTTCTACTATTGTAGATGCAATCTTCATCCAAAGTTCGTATATTTGGCTAATAAGCCATTTTAATTTCTACTATTGTAGATGGGGATTTCTTGCAGTGCTGCAAGGCAATGGCTAATAAGCCATTTTAATTTCTACTATTGTAGATTTGCCAATGAGTTGATGCAAGACATGATTTAGGCTAATAAGCCATTTTAATTTCTACTATTGTAGATACCGAGAACGATAGCTTCATGAGCGCAGGGCTAATAAGCCATTTTAATTTCTACTATTGTAGATCCCAAGTAACCTCCCCAATCGGTCTTGAGGGCTAATAAGCCATTTTAATTTCTACTATTGTAGATAGTTCAACAAGGCGAATAAGGATAATGCTCTATTTTTTGCGAATATCGTTTAGAACTTCATTATTATTTTATGATGTGAAAAGAATAAAGCATATATCATTTAGGAGAATTTATAGAAATGGCATAAATCTTGCGAAAGGTCATCAAAAGTCGAATTTGACCAAAATGACACTGAACCATTGGTGAGTCATAAGTCAAATCCTATACACTCAGAAAAGTCACGCAGATGTCACAGATTTACACAGAACTTAAAACGTTGAATATAAGAGCTTTGTATTTAAAATTTAGCGAGTGATTTCTGTATCTGTTTTCAGAACATCTAACAGGACTTCCTGCCAGTTTGGTTACCAAATAATGTTAATTGGCTACCAATTAATTGTTGTTTCAATAAAAAAGTGTATCTTTGCAGAAGATAAGCTGCATCTCAGCATAATATTCAAGCAAGCTTGATATTCTGCATTCGATTTGCATTATCTTTGCAGAAGATAAAGCTGCACTCGGCAATCTGAAAACAAGTTTTCATTGCGCTTGTTTGCATAATCTTTACATCATAAACAAATATATTGAATGATGGTTGTAGTTAGCACAAGAGACTTTCGCACTAATCAGACAAAGTATCTGAATTTGGCCAAAGCAGGAGAGCACGTAGTCCTAAAATCGCGTGCTGGCAATTTCCGCATCTTCCCCGATGACGGAAGCAATACCATTGACGCACCGCGCGACTTGATGAAAGAACTCAGAAACGCTTTGACGGAGGTAAAAGAAGCCATTGCCGGAAAGCGTAAACTTCAATCTGCTGAAAGTTTGCTCGATGAGTTGTAATATTACAATATCGGTTTCTGACGACTTTGCAAAAGAAGCAAAACGTCTCGCTAAGAAATATCCAAGTTTTAAACAAGACTATAAGGATTAGATTTTCCTGTCACGTTTCCCCAGAGTTGCTTGTCACCTCTGCTGTCAAGTCGCCCTTGGTGAGGCGGAAGGTGCGACCCTGGGCGTGCCAACCGTACACATAAAAAATGGCCGACCTCCAACTTAATAAATGTTATAAAGGAATTCTTTTTCGCCCATTAGGTTGTTTTGTGGGGTATTTATTGTAAATTTGCAGTATAATTAATAAGGTATACATATTAACCCAAGATAGAATTAACGAAAACAAAATAAAACATGATCAAGAGATTATTGTCATTTCTCGACGCTTCGCCAGTCAATTTCCTGGCTGTCAAGAACCTTACCGAAGAATTGCAGCAACATGGTTATCGCCACATTGACACTACCGAGGCCTTAGGCACGGTAAAGGCCGGCGACAAGTTTTTTGTCACCAAGAATGATTCCTCCATCTATGCCTTCCAGATAGGCAGAAAACCCCTGGCTGAAACGGGATTCCACATGATTTGTGCCCATTGCGACTCACCCACATTCCGCATCAAGCCTCATGCAGAGATAGACTGCGAGGGAGGTATCGTGAAGCTCAACACTGAGGTGTACGGAGGTCCCATCATGTCGACATGGTTCGACCGTCCGCTCACCCTCGCTGGAAGAGTCATCGTGAAGAGCAAGGACGTGATGACCCCCACTACCCTCCTGCTACACGTGAAGCGCCCATTGCTGCAGATAAGCAACCTGGCCATTCACTTCAACAGACAGGTGAACGACGGGGTGAAGCTGAGCCGACAGAAAGATGTACTTCCTATCCTGGGAATCATCAACGACGAGCTGGAGAAAGGCAACCTGCTGATGAACATCATCCTCGAGGAACTGAACAAACAGCAGACCGTGGCTCGCGAGGACATTCTCGACTTCGACCTCTATCTGGCTGACGCCACTCCTGCCTGCACCTTTGGCGCGCACAATGAGTTGATCTCTTCGGGAAGACTCGACGACTTGTCTATGTGCTTTGCCGGACTTGAGGCGCTGTTGGCTTCACAACCCACCGACACCACACAGGTGCTTGCCATCTTCGACAACGAGGAGACGGGCTCGCAGACCAAGCAGGGAGCCGGAAGTCCTTTCCTCTCCTACATGCTCAAGCGCATCGCCCTGGCTCAGGGCGGAACCGAGGAGGCTTATTATCAGGCTGTGGAGCGTGCCTTCATGATTTCGGCAGACAATGCCCATGCATGGCATCCCAACTACTCCGAGAAGTACGACCCTACCAACCATCCTATGCTGGGAGGCGGACCGGTCATCAAGTTTAATGCTGCCCAGAAGTATGCCAGCGACGCTTATTCTGCATCGGTCTTTGCCGGCCTGTGCAAGAAGGCAGGTGTGCCTTGCCAGCGCTTTGTGAACCACAGTGATGTGGCAGGTGGAAGCACACTGGGCAACATCCTTGCCTCTTCCATTCCGCTGCGCGGTGTCGACATGGGAAATGCCATCCTTGCCATGCACAGCTGCCGCGAGACAGGAAGCACTGCCGACCATGAGTTCTGCGTCAAGGTGTTCACACAGTTCTACCAGGAATAACATGACACGATGAAAGGCATTCAATTGTATCAACAAAGATATGATGAGAAGTGGATATCGGAAGATTGTCATAGCATGCGACTCTTATAAGGGTTGCCTTACGAGCAGGGAGGTGAATGACACAATAGCAGGAGCTTTGTCGGCTCCCGAAATCATAACCCTCGAAATGAGTGATGGGGGCGAGGGAATGCTCGATGCCTTTCTCTCGGCAATAAAGGGTGAACGGGTGAGGATTCATGCTCATGATGCCCTGATGCGATGGACGGAGGCTGAGTACGGAATAGTGGACAATACTGCTATTATCGAGATTGCGCAGACAGCAGGCCTGGCTTTGATAGAGCCCGAACAGCGCAACCCGATGAAGGCTACGTCCTGGGGTGTGGGCGAGATGATCGTGAATGCCTATCGCCGGGGCGTGACCCATTTCATCGTGGGATTGGGCGGAAGTGCCACTTCCGATTGCGGTATAGGAATGCTCAAGGCTATGGGTGACGACTGGAAGACGATACGCAGGGAATGCAACTTTGTGCTGGCTTCAGACGTTACCAATCCTCTTTGCGGCCAGAACGGCGCGGCTCATGTCTTTGCTCCTCAAAAGGGAGCAGACTCTAAGATGGTGGAAATGCTGGATGCCCGTGCCCGGAAGTTTGCCGAGGTAAGCGCCAAGCATTTCGGTTATGACAGGAGTGAGGCTCCGGGAGCTGGTGCTGCCGGTGGTTTGGGCTACGCCTTCCTGCAATATTTCAATGCCAAGGCTCGTCCTGGGGCTGAGCTTCTTTTAGAGAAAATTGGGTTTGACGCCTTGATTCAGAATGCTGACCTTGTGATTACAGGCGAAGGACATAGCGACAGGCAGACCTTGATGGGGAAACTGCCACAAAGAATCCTTGCGCATGTTACCAATCAGAAAATCTGGCTTGTATCGGGTGGCGTGAGCGACAGGCAGGCGATGCTGGATGCTGGTTTCGACAGAGTGATTCAGGTTACTCCAGACAACATGCCTTTGGATGTGGCATTGAAGCCTGATGTGGCACGCAACAACATGATAAAAGCGATCATAATGGAAGAGAAACAATGAAATACATCATTTTTGATTTTGACGGAACTATCGGCGACTCACAACGGCTGATAGTAAAGACCCTGCAGGACACGATGCGGGAAAGAGGACTCGAGGTGAAGTCGGACGAGGCTTGCGCCAAAACGATCGGACTTCGGCTCGATGAGGCCTTTGTGGCACTCTTTGGCATGAGTGCCGAAGAGGGTGAAGCCTGTGCTGCCACTTATCGCGAGATATTCATGAAGAACAAGGAAATCATGATTGTCGAGCCTTTCCCTCATGTGATAGAAACGCTCCGTAAACTGCATCAACGTGGCTTCGTACTGGGCGTGGCAAGCAGCCGCAACCATTGTTCGCTCGACGGCTATGTCAGGCAGATGGCGCTCGACAACATCTTCACCTCTATAGTGGCGGGCGACGATGTGGAGCATGTGAAGCCTGCCCCCGACATGGTGTGGCGGGCTCTGAAAGAGATGAATGGAGAAATAGAAGAAGCCTTGGTCGTTGGCGACATGACATTCGATGTGGACATGGCGCACAACGCTGGTTGCAAGGCATGTGCCGTGACTTATGGCAACGGAACCCGTGAGCAACTTGCCTCAGCCGACTGGATCATCGACGATTTCGCAGAATTGCTGCAGAAATTGGATTTTTAAATATTGAGTCCACTTTCGTATATTACCCTTCTCCTTCCACCTTGCAGCCATTGAATCCCATTTCCCTGGCTTTATCCGGACCAAAAGTAAAGTAAACGGCTTCGCCCTCGTCGCAAATCTCGCCTGCTGAATTTTCAAGGGTAAGATGAATGGTGGCTATGTTGCGACGCTGGCTGGCTAAATGTCCACGAACCGTAATTTGAGTATCTGAGGTAAGAACAGGCTTTTTATATTTCACATTGAGCTGCATCGTCACGCCTGTAGTCTGAAGCTTACGGTTGATTACCCATCCTGCCACTTCGTCCATCAGCATTCCGATGATGCCTCCGTGAAGGGTGTTCACCCATCCCTGATAGTTAACACCTGGAGTCCAGACAGTGAGCACATCATCGCCATCTTCCCAAAACTCGAGATGCAATCCCACAGGATTGCCTGGAGCACAACATACACAGTTGTACTCCGGTTTGCCTAAATAAGGATTCAATATCTTCTTCATGACTCTAAAAAAACTCCTTAACTTCTTAACTCCTTTAACTCCTCAAAAAATTAATCTTGTTTTTCGATGATCTTCATTCCTTCTTCCACAGCCTGCATGTTGAGCGGTATCATGGCGTGATGACGCTCAGGCAACGACTTGTAGAGAGCCTTGTTCAGTCCGTCGGTGCTTACTACCGGACAAACCTTGAGCAGTCCGCCAAGTACAATCATGTTGAACACCTTGGAGTTCTTCATCTCGGCAGCCTTGTCCATGGCATCAATGCGATAGACGGTAATGTCCTTGCGCTGTGGCGGATTGATGACTCCATAGCCGTCATAAATAAGGATTCCTCCAGCCTTCACCTTGGGCTCAAACTTATCGAGCGACGGCTGGTTGAGCACGATGGCCACATCGTAATGGCTGAGGATAGGCGATGAAATTCGCTCATCGCTCACGATGACTGTCACGTTGGCTGTACCGCCTCGCTGCTCGGGTCCATAGGCTGGCATCCACGTAACCTCCTTATCCTCCATCAGTCCTGAGTAGGCCAGGATCTTTCCCATAGAGAGGACGCCCTGTCCACCAAAACCGGATATAATGATTTCTGTCTTCATTTGTTTCTATTTGTTTTAGGGAAGAGCAAATGAATTTTTCACTCTTCATTCTTCACTTACAGTCCCGTCGTATCCTTCAGGTCTCCCTTCACATACTCCTTGAACATATGCTCCTCCATCCACTTGTTGGCTTCTACTGGTGAAAGTTTCCAACCGCTGTTGCAGGTGGATACGATTTCCACAAGACTGGAACCAAGTCCCTTCATGCTTGCCTCGAAAGCTTTGCGGATGGCTTTCTTGGCTTTGCGGATGCTGGCTACGCTTTCCACACTCTGACGGCTCACATAGCAGGTTCCCTGAAGATGTGATGCCAGCTCGGTAATGTTGAGTGGATAACCATGAAGGTCGGGCTGACGTCCGTAAGGACAAGTAGAGGTTTTCTGTCCAAGCAGTGTTGTCGGTGCCATCTGTCCTCCCGTCATGCCATAGATGGCATTGTTGATAAAGATGGCTGCTACGTGCTCACCACGGTTGAGGGCATGGATGGTTTCGCAGGCTCCGATACAAGCCAGGTCGCCATCACCCTGATAGGTAAAGACGAGGCGGTCGGGCCAAAGACGTTTCACTGCTGAGGCACAGGCAAGAGCTCGTCCATGAGCTGCTTCCTGCCAGTCGATGTCAAGGTAACGATAGGCAAAGACGGCACATCCTACTGGACAGATACCCACGGCTTTGTCTTCCATTCCCATTTCCTCGATTACCTCGGCCACGAGCTTATGCACCACACCATGAGAACAGCCCGGGCAGTAATGCATCGGGGTGTCGTTCATCAATGTTGGTTTCTTGTAAACCAGGTTTTCTGGTGATATGATATTGTTCGTCATTATTTTGTACTTTGAGTATTGCTGATAAGTTGTTTTACAGCCTCAACGATTTCTTCTGGTTCAGGAACGATTCCTCCCAAGCGTCCGAAATGTTCTACGGGGACTTTTCCATTGACTGCCAGACGCACGTCTTGTATCATTTGTCCGGCATTGATCTCGGCTACAAGTATGCCTTTACAGCGCTGTGCAAGTTCATGAAGCTGTTTCTCTGGGAAAGGCCATAGGGTGATGGGACGGAAAAGTCCTACCTTGATGCCTTGCTGACGGGCAACCTCGATACTCTTCTCTGCTACACGGGCGGCACTTCCGAAAGCCACGATGACATAGTCGGCATCTTCGATATGCTCAGTAGCATAACGCACTTCTTTCTCGCGTATGGTTTGGTATTTCTGCTGCAGATGTAGGTTACGCTGCTCCATCACCTCTGGCTTAAGCTCGAGCGAGGTGATAATGTTGGGCTGGCGGTCTTTGCTTCTGCCTATAGTTGCCCAAGGACACTCGCGTGCGATTTCCTCTTCGGTGCGACGGGGCTTCATCGGTGGCAACACCACACGTTCCATCATCTGTCCGATGACGCCATCACTCAGTATCATGGCAGGATTGCGATAACGGAATGCCAGGGTGAAAGCCAAGTCTACGAAGTCGGCCATTTCCTGTACCGACGCCGGGGCAAGTACGATCACGTTGTAGTCGCCATTGCCTCCTCCACGCGTTGCCTGGAAATAGTCACTCTGCGAAGGCTGGATGGTTCCCAGTCCTGGACCGCCACGCTGCACATTGACGATAACGCCAGGCACTTCGGCACCTGCCATATAGGCGATGCCTTCCTGCATGAGAGCCACACCAGGACTCGACGAAGTGGTAAGCACACGCTTTCCGGCTCCGGCTCCTCCGTACACCATATTAATAGAGGCTACCTCGCTCTCTGCCTGGAGCACAACCATACCTGTCGTCTCCCAAGGCTTGAGGAGCGCAAGGGTCTCAATGATTTCTGTCTGTGGAGTGATGGGATAGCCAAAGAAGCCATCTGCTCCACATCGTATACAGGCATGGGCGATAGCCTCATTGCCTTTCATAAGGGTTACTTCTTGCTCTGCCATTGTTAGATTTCCTCCTTTTTTCGATAAACGGTGATACAACCGTCCGGGCACACGATGGCACACGAGGTACAGCCTACACAAGCCTCGGCATGCGCTGGTTCTACGTAACGATAGCCATGCACATTCACCTTCTTTTCGGCAAGCGCTATGACATCGTGAGGACAGGCCTCCACACAGAGCGCACAACCTTTGCATCGCTCTGTATCTACCACAATTGCCCCTAAAATTTTATTCTTTGTCATGGGTTATAATAGTCTTTACAATAAAAGCCGAGGATATTATCGAGCATTTCCTTGGCTACGACGGCAGGGCTGTCGGGGTCAAGGGCTATGGCTTCCATATAGCAATCGAGAGCATGCTTGTAATCACCTTGTTTGCGATAGGCATTGCCCTGTAGATAATATTCCTGAGCTGTCATTTATCTGCTGATGTTCTTTTTAATTTGCTGTGCGAAATTAATAAAATAAGCTAACTAAAAAAAATTATCAGCCGAGATTTAAACTATATTAATGTTGTTTTGCGGAAAAATGCGCACACCATATTTCAGTGTGCAATTTTTAAAGAATAATGTACGTTATTTCTAATATTATATTCTATAAGAACATACTCCGCCACTTAACGCAGCTGGCCGCGGTAAATGACGAACAATACTACACCTCGTAACAGAAGGTAGAGAACGAAGGCCAACCACAAGGCATGATTGCCCAGTAAAGGATGCAGAACGAAGAACAGAACGAAGAACGAAGCTGAGGCAATGGCGGTGGAACAGAGCATCGACTTTGACTGGGTGATACCGACAAAGATGCCGTCAAAGACGAATGCCGACATGCCCGACAAGGGAATCAGCACTGCCCACCAGAAATACGCACCGGATGCCGTTATTACCTTCTCATCACTTGTGAGTAACGAGAGAAAGTTCTCGCCTCCTATTATATATAATAAGGTGAAACCGACGGCTACGCCTACACCGAACATCATCGTTCTCTTCACTACTTCCCGGAACGCCACCCTGTTTCCGGCTCCATAATACTTGCCACTCAATGCCTCTGCCGCATAGGCGAAGCCATCCATAAAATAAGAGAAGATGGTGAAAAGCGTCATCAGCAAGGTGTTGACAGCCAACACCAGCGTACTCTCGCGGGAACCTGCTGCCGTAAAGAAAAGATTCACTGCCACCAGACATACGGTACGGAGAAATATGTCCCTGTTGAGCGAGAAGAATCGTTTCAGTGGCTCGGAATCAAAGATATGGTGACGATAATCATACTTGCCCAATCTGCGATAGTAGAGGCGATAGAGCACACAAGCCATCAGAAATCCCCACCATTGGGCGATGACCGTTCCGAGTGCCACACCTTCTACCGTCATCCTGCAGACGAAGACAAGCATCAGCGAAGCGATGATGTTCACCACATTCTGCGTCAGTGACACTACCATCGGGATGCGGGTGTTCTGCATACCGATAAACCAACCCGTGAATCCATAAAGTCCAAGCACAGCGGGAGCACCCCAAATGCAGACATAGCAATATCTGCGAGCCAACTCCACGACATCCGCCTCGGGTGACATCGCCCACAGTCCGCATCCTATCATCCATCGCTGAAGGATAAAGAACAGCAGACCTATCCCCACACCGATACTCAGAGAGCGCACCAGGAGTCGCTGCACCTCGGCAAAGTCTCGTCTTCCCAATGCCTGCGAGGTCATTCCGCTGGTTCCCATGCGCAGGAAGCCGAACAACCAGTAGATGACATTGAAGAGCATCGAGCCCACAGCGATGGCTCCGATATAAGACGCATCGCCGATATGACCGACAATGGCGACATCCACCAAACCCAAAAGCGGTACCGTGATATTGCTGATTATCGACGGTACCGCTAAATGTAATATCTTCCTATTCATTAAATCTTAAACTTCGCAGCCTGCTCCTCGATGTAAGCTGCATCGCTGAAGTAGTCGATACGCATGGCTTTGCGAACCTCATCCATGGTCTGGGCTGCAAAGGAACGGGCATCCTCACTGCCCTTCTTCAGGATGTTGAACACCTCAGGAATATCCTGCTCGTACTCATGACGGCGGGCACGGATAGGAGTAAGCATCTTGTTGAGCACACTGTTGAGGAATTTCTTACAGGTTCCGTCACCGATGCCTCCCTTCACATACTGAGCCTTCAGTTCGTCGAGATTCTGGAACTCTGGCCAGAACTCAGCGAAGTCCTCGGGTGTAGAGAATGCCTCGAGATAAGTGAACACGGCATTGCACTCCAGATGTCCAGGTTCTTCCATACTCATACGTGGAGCACCGTTCGACATCTTCTTCACCTTCTTCCATACCGTCTTCTCGTCGTCGCTCAGATAGATACAGTTGCCAAGACTCTTACTCATCTTCTCTTTACCGTCGGTACCTGGAAGACGACGGCAAACCACATTCTCAGGGAGCATGATCTCCGGCTCTACAAGCACAGGAGCATAAATCTGATTGAAACGGCGCACCAACTCACGTGTTACCTCCAGCATTGGTTCCTGGTCTTCACCTGCAGGAACGGTTGTAGCTTTGAAGGCTGTGATGTCAGCAGCCTGACTTACTGGATAGCAGAAGAAGCCAAGAGGAATGTTGGCCTCGAAGTTGCGCATCTTGATCTCGGTCTTCACCGTTGGGTTGCGCTGAACACGAGATACGCTGATGAGGTTCATCAAATAGGTGGTGAGCTCGGCAAGCTCAGGAATCATACTCTGAATATAGAGTGTGCACTTCTGTGGATCAAGGCCTACAGAGAGGTAATCGAGAGCCACTTCGGTGATGTTCTGACGTATCTTCTCTGGGTTGTCTGCATTGTCAGTAAGAGCCTGTACATCGGCCATAAACACGAACATCTTGTCGAAGTCGCCTGCATTCTGCAGTTGTACTCGGCGCTGAAGCGAGCCGATGTAATGCCCCAAATGGAGCTTGCCTGTTGGACGGTCGCCCGTCAATATTATCTTTCCCATATTATTACGATTGTTTCTGTTATACGAAAAATAGTCAGCCTGTCTGCTATTTTTAGTGCAAAGGTACAGCAAAAAGGGCAAAACACAAAATAAATAGTTACTTATTTTGTGATTTTGCCCCTTACGCGTCACTTACCATGTATATTTTAATCGGCAAATCACAGTTGTGTTGTGACAGCGAAAACAAATTACTTCTTGGTGATCACTACTTGTTTCTCATTGAAAGCACTGCAAGCATCTACCAACTTCAAGACTTTGTCCCAGTTGGCTACAGGTTCCTCACGATGCAAGAAACTCTTGCTTACATGCACTATGATCTTGCCAGCCCCGGCACTTGCCTTCACCGCGAACTCGCCACAATCGTTGCTGACGGTGGTATTCAGTTTCTTCAATGACTCAGCTGAAGCCTGATAGCCTTTGGGCAAAGCCACCTCTATATTCCACTCATCAGCAAATGCCATTCTACGCCAGATACGATCCTTGCGGATGCGATCATTGCCTTCCAGTTTCATCTGCTCTCCTATCAGCTTGCCCACAGCCAGCATCATGCTGCTTCCTGCACGTTTCACCAATCCTTCCATCTCGTAATCTACATGATAAACGAAGTCTGCGCTGTCTTTTCGGATGCCCACACAATCGAGTCCATAACCATTTACCTTGACTGGCTCCGCTTCATGATAGCCTTTTATCTCTTCCTTGAACTGGTCGGGTTGCTCCTTTTGCTTGTACTCGGCAAAGTCAGACTTCATGACGGAAGCATCTTTCTTCAAGAAAGCACTATAAGGATCAGACTCATCATACTTCAAATAACGCCAAAAAGCGGCAAGATGGTCGGGACCATACAGATAATAATCTGGCGAGCTAACCATTTGTCCGTATTCTTTCTGTGCGCCAGAATAGTCTATGCTGCGGTGAATATTCATCTTGGTACCATCGATGTTGACCTTAATGGTGACGACAGACTTGTTAGTGGCAGCTGTACTTACAGGGATTTCGAATGGCGCATCAACATCCTGCATATATGCCTTACGCCCCTGGAACTTATAAGGGATGTCCGATGCCACCTTAGGAAAGGTACCAGGGAAATAATACAGGTTGGTTCCCTTGAGGCGGAAGAACCAAGTGGTAGAATTATAGTTGATGAGCTTGTCGACAGGCAATTCGCCAACAGCAGTCGTGATGCCCATTTCCACTTCTACCCCTAACTTACGCAAGAAGTTGGGCACACGGTTGAAGGCTTCTTGGCTTGTTCCACCAGTAACATATTCATAAGCATAAATACGGTCTGCTTTCTCGTCGGCAGGCATCGACTCATCCTTGGCCGACTTATACACACTGCGTTTCTGCGCAGAAAGACCTGCTGCCGAATAGCCGTTCTTGCTAACATAAGACTTCATCAGCTTCCAGTCATCTTGTAGGATGGGCGCAACATCAGGGTTAGCTCGAACACCTTTCTGACGCATGGCCTTCTCGACCACCATGGTCTTCGACTTAGTGGGCGTAATGTACATCAAAACATAAGGAGACTGCAAGGAAGAGTTATACCAAGCAGACGGCTCTCCATCGACAGGTTGGTCCATCACCAAATCAAGCACGGCGTTTTTATCCTTGTCCGTGGTCTGCTTAAATTCGGGAGCCCCATTCATCGAGCGATAAACCGTAGACAAACTTTGGTCTAACACGCAATGCACTCTGCTATAAAGAATCGGCTCGTCTTGGCGAAAATAAAAAGTAAAAGGATCCAACCGCTGTTCCTGCGTGTCAATCTGGTTGAGAGAAAATACGTCAATACAGTCGCCGACCTCCAATCCTGGCACGGCAATCTTCTGGCTCAAGTCCTTGCCTTTCTTACCTTCCTTGACATCCACATAGTCATCGAAGTCGACCACTTGCACCTTGCCATCTTTCTTGAGCACACGAATACCCAGGACGGTATTGGTCTTATTGTGATATGCCCCTACCCACTTTTTTGATTTCGTGCGGAAAGAAAACTCAGAATAATCCTTCAAGGCTTTCTTGTCGTTGAGTTGTATCAGCATACGCTCCATGTCTTCGCAGTCTATCTGACGTGTCAGACGGAGGTTAACAAACAATTCCGTTGTTGCCTTACGGTAATAATCGGTACTCAACTCCCGGTAATAAGAGAGGATAACAGCCGATTCGTTCTTGTACTTCGCAGGCACTGTGCGTTTCTTGAAGTCAGCAGGAGTATTGTCCCACACTTCTTGACGCACTTTCTGAGCCAACTTGAGGTAATCAGCCTTGTCGTCAGCCTTAACAGGCAAACATACGAGTTGCATTGCCAAAAGGAAGAAAGCAACTCCCATCATTCTCACATGTTTCATAGTTCAACCTTTAAAATGTATAACATTGCTTATTTAGTTTGCAAAACTACTTGCTCGTTGCAAGCATCATTCCATTCGGAAACCAATTTGTTCCATGCCGGAATATCCTTCAAGGCTACTCGCCTGTTCTTGATGGCATACTCCTTTTTCATGACGACACGATTGCCTTGTTTGGAAAACGTACAAGACAAGTCAGCCCAATGGGTATGCGACGCAAAAGGAGCAGGGAGTTCCTGCACACGCATTCCTTTTGGTACAGAGAGACTGACCTTGCGCACATTCTTCAGTTTCATACCTATCATATAGTCGGAAACCCGCTTGGCAGTATCTACTTTCTCCAAAAACACATCTTTGTCCTGATTCATATCCACATAGAGGTATTGGTCTGCCGACACTCCCACGTTTCCTTTATAAAAAGAGGAAGAGATGACGAGCTGTTCGTCTTGGGGCCTACTACCTTTGAGCACCACATCCCTCATTTCGTCCTTATTGCCGTCCATCCCCAACAAACGAGACAGAAATTGCTGTCTGTCATCTTGCGCGGCTGCGTCGTATGCCGACAAGACCATGGCTTTCATATCTCCTTTCCAAGAAGAATTCAGAGTGCCCTTCATGGCATAATTGCCATCCTTCTCTACGGAAAGTGCACAATCGTATTCCACAGATGAGGAACAAGCTTCCTGGGGCAATGTGGGCAACGTATAGACCCGGCATCCTTCTCCTTCTTCCACCAAAGCCTGTCGTCCCTGAATATTTGTAGGAATATACCCTAAGGGTATGTAAGAATTGGTGGCATCAAGATAATAGGGCTTACCCTGATAGAACACCGTGCATATCGCATGATTGACAGAGGAAATGGTGGGTACTTCATGCGATGTATAAGGAATGTCATCTGTTCCGATATCTGTCTGTCGCGCATCAAAACCCTGAGCCTTCAACAAGGTTTTCAGCAAGAGCGACATGGCCTTACAGTCACCATATCGCTTACGGATCGTTTCGGCAGGAGTGGCTGGCTGATGGGCAGAAACGCCGGCCTCGTATGCCAAATAGCGTATGTGGCTTTGCACCCAGGCAAAGGTGTTGGCAATTTTCTCCTTGTCACTCTTTGCTCCTTGGGCTATCTCTGCAAGGATTTCCGCTTGGTTGGGAATCGTACAGTCGACATCTGCCATTTTCTTAGACCAAGCGAACATATCCTGTTCGTCCTTGAACGAACCTATTACGAGCAAATGAGGAACAGTATAGCCCCAGGCTGGAGCTCCCTCCTCGGAAACTGGCACAGACAAGCCGTGCATGACATAGGTAAACACGGAGTCGCCAGCCTCATCGGCCACAGCTGTCTTGACCACATCGGCAGGAAGATTACACTCCTTGAGATGATATTGAGATAAAGCCTTCGGTATAACCACCTGGACGGTTTTGTTCTCTACATAGTAGTCTTCTGGAAAAGAGATTCTTGTGAAATAAACAGCATCGGTAAAGGTTCGTGCAAAAGAGGCCTTCAAAGTCTTACCCACCTTGGGTATCCGATAATTGAAATAACAGACCTTGGTGTCATCAAAGAAGATATTCTCAGGTGTAGCTGACTTATATTGTGCCGTGCCCTTGGAGGAAGCTTTGTCCAAACGGATAAAATCTCCATAGTAGACATTCGGCTGAACAAGTGCTGCATATTTTGTCACGCCATATTCCAAATCCGTTGTATTCGAGATGACAGGAATACCATCGGAATTCACCTTAAACTTATACCGATCCACACAGTTTACTATATGCACATTGTCGTCCACGCCTTGAGCCGCAGCAGACAATACGCTCAGAAAACACAGATAAATAAATACAGGTTTTATTGTTATCAGATTGGTGTTATGAATTAAATGCCCCCCCGAAGTATAAAACAAAGGAAGGGCATTTTATATATTATTCAAGTTTCTAAAGTTCAATCACTTAGAACTCTGCGTTCTTAGGAGTACGTGGGAAAGGAATCACGTCACGGATGTTCTGCATACCTGTAACAAAGAGAATCAGGCGCTCGAAACCGAGACCGAAACCAGCATGAGGACATGAACCATACTTACGGGTGTCGAGATACCACTCCATATCCTTCATTGGGATGTTGCGGTCCTTGATCTCGCCCATCAGCTTGTCATAGCTCTCCTCACGGACAGAACCACCGATGATCTCGCCTATCTGTGGGAAAAGCACATCGGTACCCTGAACGGTCTGGCCGCTCTTGCCACCGAAGCCACTCTCCTCCTCGTCTATCTTCATATAGAAAGCCTTGATGGCCTTAGGATAGTTGGTCATGATGACAGGCTTCTTGAAGTGCTCCTCTACCAAGAAACGCTCGTGCTCTGAAGCCAAGTCATCGCCCCACTCACATGGGAACTCAAACTTCTTGCCATTGGCAATAGCCTCCTGCAAGATGCGGATACCTTCAGTATAGGGCAGATGAACGAATTCGGAGTTCAGCACACTTTCCAATCGGGCAATCAGACCCTTGTCGATCATCTTGTTCAGGAATGCAAGATCGTCCTTGCAGTTGTCGAGTGCCCAGCGGATGCAGTACTTGATGAAATCTTCCTCCAGTTCCATCAAACCAGCCATGTCCAGGAATGCCACCTCAGGCTCTACCATCCAGAACTCTGCCAGGTGGCGGGGAGTATTACTGTTCTCTGCACGGAAAGTTGGACCGAATGTATAGATAGCACCAAGGGCTGTGGCACCCAACTCGCCCTCCAACTGACCAGAAACGGTCAATGAAGTCTGCTTGCCGAAGAAATCATCAGAGTAGTCTATCTTGCCATCCTCTGTCTTCTTCAGGTTGTAGAGGTTCTTGGTAGTTACCTGGAACATCTGACCTGCACCCTCGCAGTCGCTGGCTGTGATGAGAGGTGTATTGAAGTAGAAGTAGCCATGCTCGTGGAAGTAGGTATGGATAGCCATCGCCATGTTATGACGAATACGCATCACGGCACCAAAGGTGTTGGTACGGAGGCGCAGATGAGCATACTGACGCATGTACTCAAAGCTCTGACCCTTCTTCTGCATAGGATAATCGCTACCGCAGAGACCGTAAATCTCAATGCTTTCGCACTGGATTTCAACACTCTGTCCGGCACCCTGACTTTCAACCAAAGTACCTACTGCACTGATGCAGGCGCCAGTGGTAATCTGACGGAGCTGATTCTCATCGACCTTGGATGGGTCGACTACTATCTGAATATTATTAATAGTAGAACCATCGTTAAGAGCGATAAAATCGACTGCTTTGCTACTACGATGGGTACGCACCCATCCCTTTACATTCACGATTGAGCCATAGGCTGTGCTCTTGAGCAAGTCTACAACTTTAGTTCTTTTTACTGTTTCCATTGTTAATATTATGCTTCAAGGAGTTAAAGAAGTTAAGGAGCTAAGGAGTCAACTCCTCAACTCCTTAACTTCATATTATTGTTTCTTATTCAAAAGCACCCATGCGGAGCATGTCAACTTCCTTCTCTGTCAGGAAGCGCCAGTCGCCACGACGGAGGTTCTTCTTAGTCAGACCGGCAAACTGTACACGGTCGAGCTTGGTGACACGATAGCCAAGGCTCTCGAAAATACGACGAACGATACGGTTCTTGCCACTATGGATCTCGATACCTACCTGTGCCTTGTCGTTGTCATCAGCATACTCTACTGCGTCTGCCTTGATCTCGCCATCCTCAAGAGTGATACCGTCACGAATCTGCTGCAGGTCGTGAGCTGTCACGTTGCGGTCGAGATGTACGTGATAAACCTTCTTCTTCAAGAACTTAGGATGGGTAAGCTTGCTGGCCAGGTCGCCATCGTTGGTCAAAAGAAGCACACCTGTGGTGTTGCGGTCAAGACGGCCTACTGGATAAATACGCTCTGGACAAACATCCTTCACGAGGTCCATCACTGTCTTGCGCTGCTGAGGATCGTCGCTTGTTGTCACATAGTCCTTTGGCTTGTTGAGAAGCACGTAAACCTTCTTCTCCAAGCTGACAGGAGCATCGTGGAACTTCACTTCGTCGGTACGCAGAATCTTGGTTCCCAACTCGGTTACTACCTCACCGTTGACAGTAACCACACCTGCCTGAATAAACTCATCAGCCTCACGACGTGAGCAGATACCGGCATTGGCGAGGAACTTGTTCAAGCGCAATGGCTCGTTAGGATCGATGTTCTCCTCCTTATATTCAATACGCTTCTTGAGATTATATTTTGCATTGGGATCGTAGCCTGGTGTGTGTGGACGACCATATCCACCACGATTGTTGTAGCCACCACCCTGTGGACGACCATAACCGCCACGGTTGTTGTAGCCACCGCCCTGTGGACGACCATATCCGCCACGGTTGTTGTTGTAGCCACCGCCTTGTGGACGACCATAACCGCCCTGCTGACGAGACTGATAACCGCCACGGTTGTTGTTGTAGCCACCACTCTGTGGACGACCATAACCGCCCTGCTGACGAGGCTGGTAGCCACCCTCTTCATCATTGTTGTTGAAACGAGGACGATAACCACCCTGTGGACGATTCTGATATCCGCCACGGTTGTTGTTGTAGCCACCACCCTGAGGACGACCATAACCGCCCTGCTGACGAGGCTGATAACCACCACGCTGCTGATAACCACCTTGGCGATGTTCACCATTGTTCTGCTGAAGAGCCATTCCGAAACCTTCTGGGCGGAATCCACCTTCATTGCTGCGATCGCTGCTGTAAGCACGCTGCGAGTTGATACGAGGACGCTGTGGGCGTCCGTTACTGCGATAATTTTTCTGATAACCGCCTGCTGGGGTATAACCCTCACGGGCACCTTCATTCGCAGTCGATTCGCTCTGAGGTTTGTTGTCAAATTCTGAATCCATTTTCCTTTTTCTTTCTTAAAAGCCTCACGGCTGGGTTAATAACTTTTTTTAAAATAATTCTTTTAGTTCTTTATATATATATGGTATATGATAAATACTTCGATAGGTAGCGATTGGGAATTGAAGATTAATATCTGTTAGATTCCTGTATAGTTGCTGGGGGTGATAGCCATCAGTTCTGCCTTCACACTGTCGCTCACATTCAAGCCCTGGATGAACTCATGAATGGTCTCCTCGGTCATGTGCTTGTTGGTGCGGGTAAGCGCCTTCAATGCCTCATAAGGATGTGGGTAAGCCTCGCGACGCAAGATGGTCTGAATGGCTTCTGCCACTACTGCCCAGGTGTTGTCGAGGTCTTCCTGCAACTTCTCTTCATGAAGAATGAGCTTGCGAAGTCCCTTCAAAGTGCTCTGAATGGCAATCACACTGTGACCGAAAGGTACACCGATGTTACGCAATACGGTACTGTCGGTGAGGTCGCGCTGCAGACGGCTTACAGGAAGCTTCTGTGCCAGGAACTGGAGTATGGCATTGGCTATACCCAGGTTGCCCTCACTGTTCTCATAGTCTATAGGATTCACCTTGTGAGGCATGGCACTTGAGCCTACCTCGCCAGCCTTGATCTTCTGCTTGAAGTAATCCATAGAGATATACATCCAGAAGTCGCGGTCGAGGTCGATAATAATGGTGTTGATACGACGAACGGCATCGAAGATGGCACCCAAATAGTCGTAATTGCTGATCTGTGTGGTGTACTGCTCACGCTCCAAGCCCAGCTTCTCGCTGACAAACTTATTGCCGAAAGCACGCCAGTCGTACTGAGGATAAGCCACATGGTGAGCATTGTAATTGCCGGTAGCACCACCAAACTTGGCAGTAACCTTGCATGCCTTCAAACTGTTAAGCTGCTCGGTAAGACGATAGACATACACCATAATCTCCTTGCCCAAACGGGTTGGAGAGGCTGGCTGACCATGAGTCTTGGCAAGCATTGGTACATCCTTCCACTCATCGGCATAGGTCTGCAACTGAGCTATCAACTCCTCTACCTGTGGATAGAAAACATCCTGAAGTGCTTCCTTCACAGAAAGAGGCACACTGGTATTGTTGATGTCCTGAGAGGTCAAACCGAAATGGATAAACTCCTTGTAAGCATCCAATCCGCCAATCTTATCAAACTCTTCCTTGATAAAATACTCTACAGCCTTGACATCGTGGTTGGTAACCTTCTCGATATCCTTGACACGCTGCGCATCATTCTCATCAAAGTTCTGATATATCTCACGCAAACGAGCAAACAAAGCAGAATCGAAAGAAGCAAGCTGCGGCAAAGGCAACTCACACAAAGTGATAAAATACTCAATCTCTACACGAACACGATATCGTATGAGCGCATACTCGGAAAAATAGTTTGCGAGTGGCTCTGTCTTTCCCCTGTAACGTCCATCTATAGGGGAAATTGCTGTCAGTAAATCTAAATTCATAACCAATACGTATTATTTATAGGGTGCAAAGGTAAAAAAAATCAATGAAAAAGCCGAACAAATAATGATAAATTAGCTTAAAAAGAAAAAAAGTCTTGCAACTTTTATGTTGCAAGACCTTTATTTGTGGGCGTTGACGGATTCGAACCGCCGACCCTCTGCTTGTAAGGCAGATGCTCTAAACCAGCTGAGCTAAACGCCCTTACTTTTCGTAAGCGGTTGCAAAGGTACTAACATTTTTTGTATCCACCAAACTTTTAGCCAACTTTTTTCATTTTTTCTGCAAAAAAGTTGTTTTTACTATCTTTTTTGCCTCTTTTCGCCCTTCAAAAGTCAGATACGCCACCTTTTCATCGTGGCATATAGCCCCTTGTCGTTTCCCGTGAAGTGCGGGTGAATATGTTTGCTGTTATGTTCATCACTACCAGCATCATCTCTATCGTTATTAGCTATATATAAATAAGAGTCAGTTTCAATCATCTCTTTTTGATAGGTTGACAAAATTAAATCTATATTTTCAGGTCATGGAGCAATTTGACTCCACATAGTCTTCTGTAATCGACCCTCGAGATGTGTACACGCAAGAAGGACTTTGCAGAAAGTCCCTCATAAAAGTGTATGAATAGATAGAAAAGTCCCTCATAAAAGTGTGTTAATCTTTCAAAAAGTCCCTCATAAAAATGTGATATATTTTGCTTTCTCGCTAATTTTCAGTATATTTGCAGCAAAAAACAATATATGGAAAGATTTATCATGCAAGACCTCATTGCTTGGAAAAACAGAAAGGATAGGAAACCCCTTATCCTGTTAGGAGCAAGACAGGTTGGCAAAACTTATATCTTGAAGGAATTTGGGCAACGGGAGTTTGAAAATGTGGCCTACATCAACTGCGACAATAATGCCATGGCTAAGGATTTGTTTGCTTCAGACTATAATATAGATCGCATCCTTCTCACCATCGGAGCCATTACTGGTGTTAATATAGAAGCCGGCAAGACCCTCATCATCATGGATGAAATACAGGAGTTGCATCGTGGACTTGCATCGTTGAAGTATTTCTGTGAAAATGCACGGGAATATCATGTGGCAGTAGCCGGTTCCCTTCTCGGCTTGGCTCTTCATCAGGGAGAATCCTATCCAGTGGGAAAGGTTAATACCTTGGAAATGTATCCGATGACATTTGAGGAGTTTCTGTGGGCACGTGGTTTCAAACAGCGTATGGATTTGTTACAGCATGGAATGTGGGATGTAGTAAAATCGCTCAGAACCCTCTATATTCAGCATCTTCGTGAATATTACCTTGTTGGCGGAATGCCCGAAGCTGTAAATAAGTTCATAGAGACCAATGATGCAAATGCCGTAAGAGAAGTGCAGGAAGAAATTATTCGGGCCTACGAAAAAGACATTTCCAAGCATGCGCCAAAAGAGCAGGTGGTAAGAATCAACCAGGTATGGAATTCTATCCCTTCCCAACTTGCCAAAGAGAATAAAAAGTTTATCTATGGTGTAGTAAAGCAAGGTGCAAGAGCCAAGGATTATGAGTTGGCTATCCAATGGCTCATAGATGCAGGACTGGTATATAAAATCAGTAGGGTGAAGACTTTGGGGCTTCCTCTGAAGATTCATGAGGATATCAGTGCCTTCAAATTGTATCTTTTGGATTGTGGACTGCTGGGGGCTATGAGTAAAACTCCACCAGCCTTACTTCTTTTGCATAGTAATGACAATACCGGGAAGGGTGATTTTACGGAAAACTTCGTTTGTTGTCAGCTGGAATCGTTGCGCCAGATTCCTATATATTATTATAGTAAGGAAAACAGCCAGTTGGAACTTGATTTTGTTATTCAGGCAGGAATGCAGGTCATACCGGTAGAAGTGAAGGCAGAGGAGAATCTACAGTCAAAGTCTTTGAAAGCGACTATAGCCAAATATCCCGGCATGAAAGGCTTGCGTTTTTCTATGAGCGACTATCGGGAACAGAATGGCATTACGAATGTACCATTATACGGGGCAAGAGGGTATTGTCTGTCGTTTCTCTATACGCCCACCTCTCATCGTGGCATATAAGACCCTTGTCGTTTCCCGTGATTTGAAATTGATAAAAGACAGTCATCCCAAATACGTGATTTCTATGGATAGGCTTTACCTTACAGAACTTTTGAGCCTTCAGGGCGTGTGGGATAAAACTTGGGAAACTTGAGCTGGATAATATGAAAGAGGTATTGAAAATAATTGCCTGCGCATAAATGTTTTTTGCGGAAAAAAGTATCATAGTATCATTATTTAGTACGATATCCTTATAAACATCTGATGTACTGCACAATACAAGAATGATACTTTTTCGTTTATTTTACAAGAAGTATCATAGAAGTATCATAAATCACAAGAAACATCATTAAATTCGGCTTTGAGTCGATTTAAAAGACTAAAGTTTTGAAACTTTAGCACCTACTCTTCCTGTCTGTAAAGAATGCATATACAAACTATGAATAAGAAGAAAGATTGACAAGCTGGATTAGGAATAAAATCACATAAGCCGTTCTGTAAGAGACCATCAGGTGGTCTGTCTTGCCCGTCAAGTGGACACTCAGTGAACAAGCGACGGGCATCGACTGAACAAGCGTCGGGCATCAATAGAACAAGCGATGGGCATTGATTGCCCATGCGGTGTGCACAGAGTGCCCAAAAGCCGAGCGATTTTTGGGCACTCCTTGTAGATCGGCGGCTTTGCTTTTATGCATAATGCCTCATGACGATTTTGTGATACTTAAATGACTTTTTTATGATACTTCTATCAGATTGATGATACTTCTATGATACTTCTTGTAAGATAATCCAAAATGTATCATTCTTCTATCTTATTATATGTCAGTCATTTATCTTTACGTTCAGCCAAAAAATGATACTTTGAGACTTTTTTCATAAAAAACTTTTTTCGTACGAGCACATACTCAACGATATATCCAAAAAGTATCTGATATAAAATCTTATAGATACAAAAAATACATCACGATGTAAACTTTAACGCAAAAAAATAAGAATAATCCCATATTTTCTGCTTGTTTTTTCAAGTAGACTCATAACTCAACTTTCGCATGTCGGGAAGTTAAGGGAAGTCAGAGAGAAGTTAAGGGACAAATGTCCTACGTCTTACAGCAAAAGGCTATTGTCTCATAAGTCTGTGACGCACCCTCGAAGGACATAGGTAATACTTGAAATGTATGCAAGAACTTATCAAATGTTATTTTTCAAATCCCAATATCTACTTTAAAATTCCTTTTTTCGATATCAGCTTAATTTTCTCCCTACTTTTTTCTTTTAATACTATGTAAAAACGAAAACTGGAGCAAAAACTCCTATTTCTCAAAGAAAAGGTATATATTTGCAAACAAATTAGAATATCGAAACGATATGGGGAAAGAAAAGGATTTTTCAAGGAAGTCTAATCTCTCACAACTGTCTGATGACGAGATTCTTCAAGGCTTCAAGGATGCTGATGCAAGAATAGTAAGGGAGTATTACTACGGATACTGCCGGGTGGCTTATTGCATCTACGACAAGCGTTACGACCTGCAATTGAAACCGGGCATGGACTTTTATTCGCTGGCCCATGAATATTATCTCTATCTCTGCGAGCATGACTTCAAGCCATTGGAGGACAGGAAGCCGAGCATGTCGCTCAAGACCTGGATGGTGAATGGCTTCCGATTCCTGCTGCTGGATAAATTGAAGGAGGTGGTGAAGGAGCACCGTTTCGAGAGTTTTGAGGCGCGACAGGAAAACCGCAAGATGAAGTTTGACGTAAGCGACAACCAGTTTGAGCATGAACTTTATCAAACGATAGAAGAGATAGGCAATCTTTATTATGGCAGGGACAGCAAGAACAGCATCATCCTGAAGATGCTCTACATCGAGGGATTCAAGGGCAAGGACGTAGCCATGCAGTTGGGCATGACCGCCTCCGCCGTCACCCAGCGATGCCAGAAGATGATGCATGATGTGGTGATTCCTTATTTCAAGAAATACTTCGATGCTTCGGAATACAGAAGCTATCTGTCGTTCGGCGACGAAGACGCATCCGTTTCAAGTGCTCCTAAGATGTCGATGCCGAGCATGAGTTCTATGCCGAGCATGATGGCAGAACGCATGTGCTGCGAGGAAGCGGCAGATAATGGCAATAACATATTTAATAATAAGAAGAATATGGAAGAGATGAAGAAGGGAAGAATCACTCCTCGCTGGATTGATTCATTAAAGGAGAACGAGATTTTTGTATTTGGCAGCAATCTGGCTGGCATGCATGGCGGTGGTGCTGCCCGCATAGCCCGATTACACTTCGGTGCCGTCATGGGCAAGGGTGTAGGCTTGCAGGGCCAGAGTTATGCCATCCCTACGATGCAGGGCGGCGTGGAAACCATCCGTCCATACGTGGAGGAATTCATCGCCTATGCCAAGCATCATCAAGAGCTACATTTCCTGGTAACCCCAATAGGTTGCGGCATCGCCGGCTTCGAAGCCGAAGACATCGCCCCATTGTTTGAGGAGGCAAAGCAGATCAAAAACATCAGTTTGCCTGAGAGTTTCTGGGAAGTGATAGAGTGAAAAATGGAGTAAGAATCATTAAGACATAAGATGATGTTAGGAGCAATTATAGGAGATATTGCTGGCTCAAAATATGAGTTCAACAATACGTTTGATTATGATTTCGAGATGTTCGGTGGGGGATGCGACTTCACCGATGATACCATCTGTACGGTGGCGATAGCCGATGCGATACTGAACGGGCGAAGCTATCAGGAAAGCCTGCTGGATTGGTGCCGCCGCTATCCTTCTCCAAAAGGAGCGTATGGCGGAAGATTCGCAGGGTGGATTCGTTCTCTTGATCCGCAGCCATACAATAGTTTTGGCAATGGTTCGGCAATGCGAGTATCGCCAGTGGCTTGGCTATTCGATGACCTGTCGCAGGTGTTGGAAGAGGCTGAGAAATCGGCTCTTCCTACCCATAATCATCCCGAAGGAATCAAGGGAGCCAAAGCCGTGGCTCATGCCATCTGGCATTTCCGCAAGAGCAGATTCTCAGAAGAATCTAAGGATTCTGAGAATGAGGAAACGAAGGGATTGAAAAATGAGAATGCTAAGGCTTCTAAGGACGAAAATGAAACAATACAGGGGTTCATGTCCATCGCCCGCAGCTATTACGAGGATTTCGACACACGAGTTTATCCAAAGGGCAAGTTCGATGAGACCTGTATGGATGCCGTGCCCTTATCCTTCTACCTCCTCTCGCAAGCCTCATCTTTCGAGGATGCCATTCGCCTCGCTATATCTCATGGCGGCGATAGCGATACCATCGGAGCCATCGTCGGCTCCATCGCCGAAGCCCGCTTCGGTATTGCGCAAGAAATGAAAGAGAAGGCTTTGAGCTATCTCCCTAAGGACATGACAAGAATATATCAACTATTTAAAGCCAACAATGAAATAAAGAAAATAGATAAAAAATACAAGAAATAGTTGTTTGTAAGCGAAACTTTCTTACCGACTTTCATCGCCAAAACACATTAAATGCTCTTAAGGAGGTTAAGGAAATGCTAAACCGTTCTTATACCAGTTTTCTAGAAAATGCATATTTTCTACCTTCATTTGGATGGAAAATCAAATATAATCCCACAAAAGGGAATAGCATTAATCTTAATAGGCAACCACCCATTACAACAGTTTGAATAAACTTGTTTGAAATATTCCAAGAGTATCCATTAATATTTCCCTTTGAATCTTGGTAAACCTTCATATCTCCACCTCCATTTTTCTGCAAAAATACAAAAGGTTTTAGAATAATCCTATTTTTTCTGCTTATTTTTCTCATTTAGTATAGAAGAAAAGAGAAATAATTTGTTTTTTCGAAAAATAGTCTTAACTTTGCCCCACATTAATAAAGAAAATTATGCAAATGCAAGAATATCAATTGGATTTCGTAACCTATTGCGTTGGCAACTTAGCCGACCGATTGAACATGAGTGCCAGTAAGGTATATAAGATGTTACGGTCAACAGATATCTTAAATGGCTATATGATACCCTGCTATGATGTGCTCCATACTTTCGGAAAGGAATACATCATGGACGATTTGATTAACTTGTTAAAGAAACGAGGAGCATTGAAATGAAAGTTTATCACGCATCAAAATTCATCATAGAATCACCAGACATTTATCATTCTCGTGATTTATTGGATTTCGGCAAAGGATTCTATCTGACATCACTTGTCGAACAGGCGAAGAAATATGCCCAACGATTTCTCTTTCAGGGCGACAAAGCATATCTTAACCAATACATCTTAGATGAAAACTTAGACAGAGAATATAAGATAAAAGAGTTTATTGGCTACAACGAAGAGTGGTTAGATTTCGTTGCTTTATGCCGAATTGGGAAACAAACAAATAAGTTTGATATGGTTACAGGTGGTATAGCAGATGATAAGGTATTCAATACCATAGATCTTTACTTCTCCGGTAACATCAGCAAAGAAGAAGCACTTAAACGCTTAAAGTTTATTCATCCCAACCACCAGATATGTATTTTAAATCAAGATATTTTGAACAAGCATCTGCACTTTCTTCAGTCAGATGAAATAATATAAGGAGGGACTTTCATGGAAGCAAACAAGACAATACTTCAAATGAAATATGCTCGCATAGTACCTATCTTTGCAGAGCAAACAGGCATTACGTTGGAAGATGCTCTAGATTTCTTTTATACTTCTTCTATTTATCAAATGATGAATGAAGGCATTGCTGATATGCATTGCAGAAGCGATGGATATTTGGCGAATTTAGTAAAAGAAGAGTGGAAAAATAAAATTGCATAGATTCCTAATTCACACTACAGCGTATTCTGCCGAAAGATATGAGAGAAATATCGGCTAGAATAAAGTGTTGCAACTAGGCTCAGCAAAGCTGCTGACTGCAGTCAGCAGACCTGCCGACTAGGCTCGGCAGACC
>ENA-ORCL01000118-ORCL01000118.1-human-gut-metagenome-genome-assembly--contig:-NODE-118-length-39114-cov-13.781874_pt1 | contig 39114 bp, 30 predicted proteins | sample MGYA00242987_ERZ507988 | MGnify/ENA primary metagenome ERZ507988 (study PRJEB26167, sample SAMN06115466) | human gut metagenome | host: Homo sapiens | place: China:Hubei | collected 2016-05-19... | reverse complement strand
GAAATCTCACTCCAAAATGAGACAAGCCACACTGTGACGGGAGATCTCTCGACTCAGAGTCTCAATAGAGCCAAATATCTTTGCCCTCATATCGACATGCAGCTCCGCTCGAGATGACAATTCGGAGAACAGCTTAATGTCATTTTGAGAATTTTTTTGAATCTATAGGCGAAGCGTAAAAAGGGCTGTGAAGAAATGATTTACATTTCTCACAGCCTTTTATATTTGTCAAAAATAATATGAAAAAATTCGATATAGCAATTGACAAGAACGAAAATGTTTGATATAGTATTTGTAACGAAGAAGGTTACAAATGCACAGCTAAGCTGATTTCATTGATTACAGAAAGAAGGAATTCACATGGAAATTACAATTTTTGGCAAAGGCAATATGGGAAAAGCCATCGGCGGCAATTTTGAAAAGGCAGGACAGAAAGTCACTTATGCAGGCCGCGATTTCAAGGACCCCCTGGGCGACGTGGTGGTGCTGGCCGTTCCCTACGGTGCCGTAGACAGCATCCTTTCCGCCCATAAGGAAGAACTGGCAGGCAAAGTGCTGGTGGACATTACAAACCCCGTGAACTTTGACACCTTCGATGGTCTGGTAGTACCGGGAGACTCCTCCGCAGCCGCTGAAATCCAGACGAAAGTGCCAAAGGCCCTTGTGGTGAAGGCCTTCAATACCACCTTTGCCGGTGTCCTGGCAGCAGGCAGCGTGGGCGGCAAGGAACCCACCGTGGTGCTGGCGGCTTCTGACTCTGAAGAAGCGAAGAAAAAGCTGGCTGAAGCACTGGAAGGAAGCGGCCTTTCCGTAGTGGATGCAGGATCCCTGAAACGGGCCCGTGAAATGGAAGCCCTGGGATTCCTGCAGATTTCCCTGGCAGCCAGGGAAAAGATTTCCTGGACCGGCGGTTTCGCAGTGATTCATTGATTCCTTTCATAAGCTGTCAAGAAGGCGGGCTCCGTGCCCGCCTTACTTTTATGCCGATAATCTGCTATGATAAATGTAAAATACAGGTTTCTGTGAAATCAAGGAGGTACCATGCAGATTTCCAGTCAATTTACCATTGCTATCCATATGCTTTCCTATATCGCTCTTTACCAGCATAAGGAAAAAGTCACCAGCGACGTGCTGGCCGCAAGCATCGAAGTGAATCCGGTCATCATCCGCCGTCTCCTCTCCCGCCTCAAAGGAGCAGGCATGATTACCGTCTACCGCGGCACCGGCGGCACCTTCCTGGCCAAAGAGCCAAAGGACATTACCCTCTTTGATGTCTATGAGACGGCGGAAAATCTGAAAGAAGAAGGCCTCTTCCACTTCCACGAACACCCCAATCCCAAATGCCCCGTGGGCAGAGACATCCACCGTGCCCTGGACGGCCGGCTCCACGAAGCCCAGAAAGCCATGGAAGAAAAACTGGCATCCTTCACCCTGGCAGACGTCATAGGGGATATAAAAGTGTGAATTTTAGTGGGCTGGGGGGCTGGTGTGCTGGTGAGCTAGTGGACTAGTTTGAGACACTATCGGCACGTACCGAGATTCTTCGCCTGGGGTCAGAATGACGATGGGGCGGGAAGGTTAGTGCGTAATGCGGTCTGTCTGACGTCTGATTTCTGACTTCTATTGTCTAATCCACGCCCCTATCCTCCGTCGCCTACGGCGCCACCCGCTGGCCGGGCATTAAGGTGTTCGCTTTATGTGCAGGCTATGCTCACATAATAGCCCGGCTCAGAAGTCCTCTGCAGGACTTCTGCCTGTGGAAGGGGGCTTTTGCTCTACGTTATGCAGCACTGGAGACACCAATGTAAATTCCGTAACGTAAGGCTCCTTCCTCAGGTGGCAATCCTGCATAGGATTGCCAAGTCGGGCAAAGTTGGCCCTGCGTAGGATAACAATGGAGCAGCATCATCATTCTTAACCTCGTACACCCTTTGCCTCTTCGAGGCGTTCCCCTCAAGGGGAAACGAGAAATTTAGAATCGCCTTCCTTTTATTTGCCCGACCGGAATGGAGCTGCCCGATAGGGCTGAGGATAGGTCCGAATATTTGGAAGATACTTTTGTCCCAAATCAGGCCCTTTCAGGGCCTCGGCCTTTCTGCGAAAGGCCGCTATCATCCGTCGCCTACGGCGCCACCTTCTTCCAGAGGAAGAAGGCTTTCTCACTTCGCCATGAAGCACAGGAGACACAAGGTAAATCCCGTAACGCTGTCTTTATACTCATCGCCGAAGGCGATACCACCACCCTTTGAACCTTATGAACCTTTTGAACCCTCTGAACCTTCACGCCCATCAGGGCGTGTCCATAAGCCGCCACCACAACCCTTGGGCCCGAAGGGCCCATCAAACTTTAGAACCCTCCGGCCAAAGGCCGGTCAATCTTAAGAACCTTGCGCGCCCGACGGGCGCCCCGACAAAAAATTTATACCTGTTTATAGAAAAACACTATCATACTTTTTGATAAATTTTCTCAAAAAAGGTGTACAATAGAGATGCAGGAAAGCCTGCCGGTTTCTTATGATTGGCAAAAACAGTTCCCCCCAGCAAGAAAGATCTATTTTATCATCCTCCTCCAAATCCGGGAACTGTTTTTCTTTTCCCTTTTTACGGCATCCGATTTCTTGACCCAATCGGGGTTCTCCTATATAATAGAATCTATCCATGCGAGCGTGGCGGAACTGGTAGACGCACAGGATTTAGGATCCTGCGCTTTGTGCATAAGGGTTCGAGTCCCTTCGCTCGCACCAAAAAAGCTTAGAAGCCTTTTGGCTCCTAAGCTTTTTATCTTGGAAATTTCTATTTCCTCAGAAAGTCACCGGTTTCCCGTAGTAGGCGCATTCCAGGATGCGGCCCATGGTTTCGTCGTCCACCTTCCGCGGATTTTCCGGGGTGCAGGCGTCGAGGACGGCGTTGTGGGCGATGGAGTCCTTCTTTTCCAGGTACAGTTCCTCAGGAACGCCGTAATCTTTAAGGGACAGAGGAATATCCATCATGCGGTCGAAGCGGCGGATGGCGTCTTCATAGGACAGCACCAGCTGGGCGTCGGTGTGGCCTGGAAGACCTACCACGCGGGCCAGGTCAGCGTAGCGGCCCATGCAGGCTTTCTTATTGAACTGGATCACATAGGGCAGAAGGATGGCGTTGGCACAGCCGTGGGGAATGTGGAACACGGCACCGATTTTATGGGCCAGGGAGTGGGTGATTCCCAGAAGGCCGTTGGAGAAGGCCATGCCGGCCAGGCACTGGGCAATATGCATTTTGCCCCGGGCTTCCTTATCGCCGTGATAGGACTCCAGAATGTTATCGAAAATGTCAGAAACCGCCTGCTTGGCCAGGGGATCCGTGAAGCCATTGGCACAGGTGGAAACGTAGGCTTCCGTGGCGTGGGTAAGGGCGTCCATACCGGTGTGGGCAGTGAGCTTTTTCGGCATGGTAAGCGGAATATCCAGGTCCAGAATGGCCAGATCCGGGGTGAGGTTGAAATCGGCCAGTGGATACTTGATGCCTGTGGAATAGTCCGTAATGACGGAGAAGGAAGTGACCTCCGTGGCGGTGCCGGAAGTGGATGGAATGGCCACGAAAATGGCCTTCTGCCTGAGCGGCGGCAGGGAGAATGGTTTCTTCACGTCATCGAAGGTGAGTTCCGGATGTTCATAGAAAACCCACATGGCCTTAGCTGCATCAATAGGGGAGCCGCCGCCGATGGCCACAATCACGTCGGGCTGGAATTCACTCATGGCGCTGGCCCCTTCTTTGACGGCCTCGATGGAGGGATCCGGAGCAATGCCTTCCATAATGCGGGTTTTAAGGCCATTATCCTGCAGCACCTTTTCTGCTTTCTGCAGGAAACCGCCCCGGCGCATGGAATGGCCTCCGGTGCAGATAAAAGCTTTCTTATGGCCCTTCAGCACAGCCAGCTTTTCAATGGCCCCATAGCCTACGTAAATATCTCTTGGCAGTGTAAAACGGAACATGAAAATCTCCTCCTTTTCAACAAAGCTTCCGGCCCCGGGGATTCCCCAGCTCCCGGCATCCGGGCCGGCCCTCATTCAATTTTAATTCCATATATATTATATCGCCTTTAGGGTTAGGCAGATACATTCTTGTGAAATCGGCATAACTATTTGATTAGATATGACTAATAGTCATTATTACAGGCATGGCGGAAAAGAGGAAAAAGAGGAAATTCCGTTCAAAATTCTGTTGTGCTTCCGGTGGAAACTGTGATATAGTGGGATAAGTATTTCAAACGGTATTCTCTTCATGAGAAAGGAGCTTCTATTTCATGGGTATGCTCAAAGAATTCAAGGATTTTGCTCTTCGCGGCAATGTGGTAGACATGGCAGTGGGCGTTGTCATCGGGGCCGCTTTCGGAAAGATCGTTTCCTCCCTGGTCAGCGACATCATCATGCCGCCTTTGGGATACATTCTGGGAGGCATCGACTTCTCCAACCTTTTCCTCCCCCTGTCCCGTGTGCCGGTTTCCACCATTGCGGAAGCCAAGGAAATGGGAATCCCCGTCATTGCCTACGGCCAGTTCCTGAATAACGTCATCGACTTCCTCATCGTGGCCTTCGCCATCTTCATCGTGGTGAAGCAGATTAACCGCTTCTTCCCAAAAGCACCGGCCAAGGAACCAAGAAAGTGCCCCTACTGCAAAGAAGTCATCGCCGACGACGCTACCCGCTGCCCTCACTGCACAGCGGAATTGAAGTAATAGTATAGAAAAAGGTTCAGAGGGGAAGGGTTGACAGCCGCTGCGCGGCTGAAGGTTGTGGCCGCCTAACGGCGGCAGGTTGTGTAGAAAGGTTGTGTTCGCTGCGCTCAGGGGGAAGGTATCGCCTTCGGCGATGAGTATGTATACCGCTTCGCGGTCCCTTTCCCGCCGTACTCGTCATTCTTACCCCGGGCGAAGAATCTCGGTGCATGACGTTAGTGGCACAGCAGCCGTTAAATGCCAGTCGGCGGGAAGGGGCGCCAGACGTTACGTGCGTGCCCTTTACGTCTTCATTGCCGCATGGCGTAGAGTTAAAGCCCCCTTCCACAGGAAGGGGGTGGCCCCTAAAGGGGAAACGACTCACTATGATTTGCGCGTCGCTATCGCTCCTTCAAATCATGTTCGCTGTGCACGCCGCAGGCGACGGAGGATAGGAGCGTCAGGTCCTTTGCTAAAAAGATTCGGACCTATCCTCAGGGCTTCGCCCAGCTCCTTCCTGAGGAAGGAGCCTTACGTTACGGGATTTACTTTTGTTTCACCAGTGCTGCATGACGAAGAGCCAGAGCCCCCTTCCACAGGAAGGGGGGCGCCGTCAGGCGACGGAGGATAGGGGCGTGGAGTGGACGATAGAAGTTAGAAATCAGACGACAGAAGACGTTACGCGCCTTGCCTTCCCGCCTTCATCGTCATTCTGAGCCGTAGGCGAAGAATCTCGGTAAGAATCGTAAGTGTCAGAAACATGGTTAAATACCAATCGGCGGGAATTCGGTGTTCCTCAACCCTATCACCCATCTTCTTCCTGAGAAAAGAGAGCTTACAATTCATCACATGCCGCAGTGCTAACCCCAATCCCCTAATTCCCTGTCCCGCTCCCCACTTATCTCCCACTTTTTCATTGACGATACATGATTCCGTATGATAAAATAATTACCGATATGCCGGAGTGGCGGAATGGCAGACGCACCAGACTCAAAATCTGGCGATGGCAACATCGTGCGGGTTCAAGTCCCGCCTCCGGCACCACAAAGACCAGCCTTTATGCAGGCTGGTTTTTATTTTTCCAAAATAAAAGCCGTGAAGCGGTTTCCCGCTTCACGGCTTTTTGGATTTCCTTATTTTTCAATGCCCACGAAGGTGTAGTCCTTGTCTTCGATGGCCTTTTTGATGTCTCCATCGGCCACTGCCTTGTCCAGGGTGAGGACGGCGGTGCCTTTTTCGTGGGATACGTCCGCCTTTTCCACACCGTCCAGAGCTTCCAGGGCTTTCTTGACGGTGGCTTCGCAGTGATTGCACATCATACCTTCGATTTTAACTGTTTCTTTCATGTTTGTTTCCTCCTTTGGAAATATGATTTCTTTATATTCATAATCCGCCTTGGCCAGCGCTTCTTTCATGGCTGCTTCGTCGGGTTGTGAGCTGTATGTAATGGACACGCGGCCTGTTTTGTGGTCCGCCTGTGCCCTGGTAATGAAGGGCAGGGATTCCAGTGCTTTCTTCACGTGGTTTTCGCAGTTTTCGCACATCATGCCTTCCACCAAGAGTTCCGCCCTGTTTCCTTCTTTCTTTTCTTCTGCAGGCTTCGGTTTTCCGGAAATTGCTTTCCAGTCCGGAATGGTGACCATCTTTTTCTTTCTATCGCTGGATGCATTCCGGAGGTTGAAGAGGTTCAGCCGGAGGGCGTTCATGCAGACGGTGAAACTGGAGAGGGACATGGCGGCGGCGCCCCACATGGGATTCATGCGGATACCGGGATAGAGGCCGGCGGCCATGGGGATGAGGAGCACGTTGTAGGCGAAGGCCCAGAAAAGGTTTTCGTGAATATTTTTCAGTGTCTCTCGAGAAAGGCGTACTGCCGCCGATACGTCGGTGAGGCGGGAGTTCATGAGTACAATGTCGGCGGAGTCGATGGCCACGTCGGTGCCGGCGCCGATGGCAATGCCCGTATCCGCTTTCACCAGGGCCGGGGCGTCATTGATGCCGTCGCCCACCATGGCCACCTTTCCATAGGCCTGAAGCTTCCTGATGACTTCTTCTTTCCCATCAGGAAGGACGCCTGCAATTACATGGTCCACGCCGGCTTTTTTGGCAATGGCAGCGGCGGTTTTTTCATTATCGCCGGTGAGCATGACCACCTGGATGCCCATGGCCTCAAGTTCTTTGATGGCCTTGGGAGAGTCTTTTTTAATCACATCGGCCACCGCAATGAGACCAAGCAGTCTGCCATCCTCTTCAAAGAAGAGGGGCGTCTTTCCTTCTTCCGCCAGGGTTTCCGCCTTCTCCCTGAGTTCTTTGATGGAGGTCAAAGTGGAAATATAGGAGGAAGAGCCGCCGTGGAGTTTCTTTCCTCCAAGGCTGCCTTCCAGTCCATGGCCGGAGAGGATTCTGAAGTCGGTGAGAGGAAGGGCTTTCACACCTTTCCGATTTCCATCATTCACCACTGCCTGCGCCAGGGGATGCTCCGATTTCACTTCCAGGGCGTAGGCCTTTTCCAGAAGTTCCTTTTCCGAGACTCCTTCTGCCGGAATGATATCGGTGACCTCCGGTTTTCCTTCCGTAATGGTGCCGGTTTTATCCATGACGGCGATATTGATTTTCCCTGCATTTTCCAGGGCTTCGCTGGTTTTGAAGAGGATGCCGTTTTTAGCACCCATGCCATTGCCTACCATAATGGCCACCGGTGTTGCCAGACCCAGGGCACAGGGGCAGGAAATGACGAGGACGCAGATGGCGTATTCCAGGGCCGTGGAAACAGGAGCGCCCAGCAGGGTCCAAAGAATGAATACAAGGATGGCAATGAGAATCACCGCCGGAACGAACACCGCCGATACTTTGTCCGCAATGCGGGCGATGGGAGCCTTGGTGGCAGCAGCATCGCTGACCATGCGGATAATCTGGGCGAAGGTGGTGTTCTCCCCTACCCGAAGGGCCCGGGCGCGGATATACCCGCTGGTGTTCATGGTGGCGGCGCTCACCGAATCGCCGGGTTTCTTGTCCACCGGCACCGATTCGCCGGTTAAGGCGGACTCGTCCACCGCCGTTTCACCATCCAGGATTTCACCGTCCACCGGCACCGATTCGCCGGGTTTCACGATGAATATATCTCCTGCCCGCACTTCTTCCACGGGAATGAGGGATTCCTTTCCCTCCCTTTCCACCAGCGCCGTTTTCGGTGCGATTTTCATAAGGCTCTTCAATGCGTCGGTGGTACGTCCCTTGGAAATGGACTCCAGGAGTTTCCCTACAGTAATGAGGGCCGGAATCATGGCGGCGGACTCAAAGTAAAGCTGGTCATGGTACAGAGGCATAATATCCATATTGGACGCCCCTTCCGTTATGAGCCAGGTCATCTTATAGAATACGTAGAGGGACCACACGAAGGAAACAGAGGAGCCCAGGGCCACCAGGGTATCCATATTGGGGCTGCCGTGGAAAAAGGATTTGAACCCCGATGTGAAGAAGGCATGGTTCACTGCCATCACAATGAGGGCCAGAATCATTTCCGTTAAAGCAATGCCCAAATGGTTGTGGTCAAGGAAAGAGGGCACCGGAAATCCCAGCATGTTGTGGCCCATGGTAAAGTACATGAGGATGAAAAGGAAAATGATGGAAAGGAGAAGCCTTCTTTTCAGCTTCGGCGTTTCATGGTCCTCCAAAGCCTCCTTTTCCGCTTCCAGTTTGGACATGCCCCTCTCGGAGGCGCCCATGGGTTTGGCGCCGTAGCCTGCCTTTTCCACCGCCTTCACCACGTCCGAGGCAGGTGCGCTTCCTTCTACGGCCATGGAATTGGTGAGGAGGGATACCGTCACCTTGTCCACCCCCGGTACTTTGCTCACCGCTTTTTCCACATGGGCCTGGCAGGCGGCACAGGTCATGCCGGTCACCACGTATTGGCATTTATTCTCACTCATTGAATCACCATCTTTCATGATATGACCGATGAAATTTTTATTTCATCACCTTCTGCAGCATACTGCAGAGCTCGTCCACCTTGTCTTCCTTTCCTTCCCGGATGTCTTCGGTGACACAGCCCCGGATATGGGCAGCAAGGAGGATCTTGTTGAAACTGTTCAGCGCATTGGTAACGGCAGACACCTGCATCACAATGTCAGGACAGTAGGCGTCGTTTTCCACCATTTTTTCAATGCCTCGAATCTGCCCCTCCACCGTTTTCAGCCGGGTGAGAAGGACCTTCCTTTCTCGGTCCGTCCGAAGGGTATGTCGGCATTCGCAGCTTTCCTGTTCTTTTTCTTCGCTCATCATGACCTCGCTTATTGAGAACTCTTATCTTTTATCTGTAACGGCTATAATACTACACCCCCCTGGGGTCCCCTGTCAAGGGGATCATGGCCGCTTCGCGGCCGGGTTCAGAAGGTTCAAAAGGTTCTTAAGGTTCAAAGGGTTGTTGTATCGCCTACGGCGATGAGTATGAAGTCAGCGTTACGGGACTTCCTGACGGACTCTGCGCGCATTCTGCATAGAATGTGCGAGTCGGCCAAAGTTGGCCCTTAACCTGCCCATTAAAGGGCCTTTCTTTTAGTTGGCCCACCAACCATTCTGAACGCCGGCGAAGAATCTCGGTACCTGCCGTAATTGAAAACCATGGTTATTCATGCCGGGTTCCGGTACTTCACTTCTTTCCTGGTATTTAACGGCATTTCACTCATATGCAATTCTTACCGAGATCCTTCGCTTCGCTCAGGATGACGGTGGCAGGCGGGAAGGCTGACAGCGATAAGCGAACAGCGATAAGCGAACAGCGATAAGCGGAAAGCGGATAGCGGATAGCGGACAGCGGATAGCCGACAGCCGACAGCGGATAGCGGATAGCCGACAGTCGACAGCGGATAGCGAACAGCAGATAGCGGACAGCCGACAGCCGCCTCCTGGTCATATCTTTTATTCATAAATTGGCAATTTACGCAGTACCAGCGGCGGAGTAGAATAAGTTTATTACAGGAAAACTGATATGCAGTCAATTTCCCATCATAGAGGAGGATTCCTATGTCTACTAAACGTGTTCTCGCTATTCATGATTTATGTGCCTTTGGGCGCTGCTCTCTCACTGCGGCGCTGCCGGTGATTTCTGCCATGGGTTTCCAGGTGAACCCCTTCCCCACCGCTATTTTCAGCAATAATCTCACCTACGGTGATTTCACTTTTTCCGATTTCACGCCTCATATGAAGGAATTCATGGACAAATGGCAGAAGCTGGGATTTTCCTATGACGCCATTTACAGCGGTTTTCTGGCAGATGCCGGGCAGATTGGTATCGTCCTTGACGCCATTTCCCGTTTTGCAAAAAAGGATACGCTGGTGGTGGTGGACCCGGCCATGGCGGATGATGGAAAGCTCTATCCCGTTTTCAAACCGGACATTGTGACGGAAATGAAGAAACTCATCGGCGCCGCCACGGTGGTAACGCCGAACTACACGGAGGCCTGCCTTTTGACGGACCGTCCCTATGACGACAAGCCGGTTACCACCGATGCCCTTCTTTCTATCGCCCATGACCTGACCGCCAAAGGGCCCAAGCAGGTGGTGATTACCAGCGTGCCGTCGGATAAGGGCACCATCCGCATTGCCTGCTTCGATGCCAATGAGGGCACCTACACCGATTACAAGGTGCAGCGCATTCCCTTTGCCACCTGCGGCACCGGCGATCTTTTCACCAGTGTGGTGACGGGCTCCCTCCTTCAGGGGAAGAGTTTGGCCGACGCCGTAAAGAAAGCGGCATCCTTCCTTTCCTACGCCATTGAATACACCTATGACCAGGGCAGTGATTACCGGGAAGGGGTGCAGGTGGAACCGTGCCTGCCAAAGCTTTGGGAAGAGTGATCAATTCAATAAAAAAACAGCCTGAGGGCTGTTTTTTTATTGGTTCTATTTTATGGAATTCTTTACCTTTTTCAAAGCGTCCCAGTCTGTCATATTCCAGGTAAGCGGCGTCAATGTAGGATAGCCGCGGTGAATCCAGAAAACGTCGGTGTCCGGCGCTGCGTCGGGAAGCATTTTGCCGGAAAGCCAGAAGCCCAGGTGTCCCGAGGGGTCCTTCATTTCACGAATGGCATTTTCATAGCGCTGCACGCCCAGCTTTGCCACTTTCAGATTTTCAAAGGAAAGTTCTTTCCCCTCTTTAGGCATGTTCAGGCTTAAGGTGCCTTTGTATTTTTCATCTACGAAATATTTCTTCACGATTTCATAGGCAAAGGAGGATGCCTTTTCAAGGAAATCCTTATCCTTTATGGTTTCAGCAGAAATGGCAATGGACGGGATGCCGAACACCGCCCCTTCCAGGGCGCCGGCCACGGTGCCGCTGTAAAGGCAGTCGGTGCCGCTGTTGTAGCCGTTGTTGATGCCCGACACCACCAGGTCCGGCATGTCGTTTCTAAGCCAGTGTTCCAGGGCCAGTTTGCAGCAGTCGGCGGTGGTGCCGTTGCAGGAGAGGACGGAAATATTTTCGCCGTAGCTTTCCTTGTGCCACATACGAAGATAGGTCTGCAGGGACAGGGAGGAGGAGCAGGAGCTTCTTCCCCGGTTGGGAGCAATCACGGTGACCCGGCCCAGGCGGGAGAGTTTCTTTGCCATTTCAATCAGTCCGGGAGATTCAAAGCCGTCATCGTTGGTCATAAAAATGTGCATAGTTCACCTGATTTCTAAAATATGGATTCTGATTCTTTTATTATACTATATAAATAGAAAAATTTCTATATAGATTTTGTAAAGTCTGCTTTTTTAGGAAATAGAAAATCCCGGGGAGTGCATTTCCCGGGATTTTTGATTTTCTATTTCCCTGCCTCTTTCCGTTTCAGGAAATGAAGGAGGGAGTGATTTTCAAAGAAGAGGAAAATCATGGGCATCACAAGGAGGGTAAAGATGGTGGAGGTCAGAAGGCCGCCGATAATCACCCAGGCCATGGAGCTTCTGGTTTCGGATCCCGCTGTCACTGCCAGGGCCGTAGGTATCATGCCCACAATCATGGTGAAGGTGGTCATGAGGATAGGACGGAGCCTTGTTTTGCCTGCTTCGATGACGGCGTCCTTTGGATTCATGCCCTTTGTATGCATGAGGGTCAGGGTATAGTCCAGAAGGAGGGTGCCGTTCTTGGCCACCACGCCGTCCATGACGATGATACCGATCATGGAGTAAATATTCAGGGAATCGTTCATGAGGAAGAGGAAGAAAAGGGAGCCGATGAGGCCGAAGGGCAGGGAGAACATGCGGATGAAGGATGTCTTGGCGGACTCATAGAGTACGGAAAGGACCATGTACACCAGCACCATGCCCATGAGGAGGGCCGCCAGCAGTTCCGTGAAGCTCTGGTTCATGCTGTCCGCCTGTCCGGAGAAGCGGAAGCTCACGGACTTGGGCAGACCGGCGTTATTGAGGCCATTGGTCACTTCGCTGATGACCTGGCTTAAGGGCCGGCTGCCGGGATTGGCGCCGATGATGATGGACCGCTGCTTGTCGGTGCGGTTGATGGTAATGGGTCCTTCTTCATCCTTAATCTGCGCCACGTCGGATATATGGACAATGCCCTTTGATGTTTCAATGGGAATCACTGCCAGGTCCGACTTTTTATAGGATTCGCCGCCGTTGAAATAGACATTGATATCCGTATCGTTGCCGCTGTTCTTCACGTCGTTGGGAAGGACGCCGCCTCCGCTGCCGCTGATGGCAGAAGACAGGGTGTCGTAGAGGCTTCCGACAGTAACGCCGTAGTATTTCAGCTTTTCCCGATCCGGAATGATGGAAAGCTCCGGCAGCCCTTCCTGGTAGGTGGAGCTGATATCGGTGACGCCGTAATTTCCATTCTTCAGCATATCCTGTGCCATTTCAGAGGCCTGAATCAGATCCTGCATGTTATTGCCCCGGAGTTCCAGACGGAAGGCGCCGCCGCCCTGGCCCAGACCGCCGCCGGAAGTGCCGGACACGGAGGCCTGGTCTTCCTTGATTCTTACATCGCCGTCCTGGATGTTTTTGGAAATCCAGTTTCTCATTTCATCGGTGATTTCCCATATGGAGCGGTTCCGGTCCTGCCTGTCTTCCAGGGAAACCCGGATACGGCCGGAATTGACGCCGTTCCCACCTCCCACCATGGCCATGTAGTACTTGGCCTCCGGCACCTGGGAGAGATACTCCTCCAGCTTGGTGATGACGGCGTCGGTACGCTCGATGCTGGCGTCGGTGGGAAGCTTGATCTGCACGTTGAAGCCGCTTTCATCGGTGCGGGGCATGTACTCCCTGCCGATAATGCCCAGGGGCACCATGGCGGTAAAGATGATAAGGGACAGGGCCACACCGGCAAAAAGCTTTTTCTTATGGAAGAAGCTCCAGTGGAGGGCTTCGGCATAGAAATCCTGGATGCTGTTTTCTATGCGATCCATGGTGCGCCAGAGCTTCGTATCCGGTACCTTGAGACCTTCCCGGAAGAAGCGGGACGCCAGCATGGGGGTCAAAGTGAAGGAAATGAAAAGGGAAAAGAGGGACGCAAAAACGATGGTGAGGCCGAACTGCCGGAAGAACTGCCCGGTCATGCTGGTCATGAAGGCAATAGGCAGGTACACCACCACGTCGCAGATGGTAATGGCAATGGCTGCCATACCGATTTCCATACGTCCGTTCACCGCCGCCTCTTCCGGGCTCTCCCCCTTCGCCAGATGGCGGTGGATATTTTCCAGAACCACGATGGAATCATCCACCAGAATGCCTATACATAGGGTCATGCCCATGAGGGACATCATGTTGAATGTAAATCCCGCCATATACATGGCAAAGAAGGAGGCAATGAGGGAGGTCGGAATGGCAATCATCACAGCCGCTGCGGAGCGCCAGCCCCTAAGGAAGAGGAACAGCACCAGGCCGGTGGTGAAAAGGCCTTCCACCAGGGTGCCCAGGGTGTTATGCAGGGCGGTCCTTACGTAGGCGGCGGAATCGTTGACCACGATGAACTGATAGTCCGGATATTCCTGCCGCAGCTGGTCCAGCACCGTCATAACGGCGTCGGACGTGGAAACCAGGTTGGCGTCGCTGTTTTTGTAAATGGATATGCCCACGGCGTCCTGGCCGTTAATCCGGGCATAGCGGGACACCTTCTTATCCTGCCGCACCACATCCCCCAGGGCGGTGATGGGAATGGATTCCTCGCTTCCTGCGGTGAGGTGGATTTTCTTGATGTCATCCACCGAGTGGTACTGGGCACTCAGGCGAATCTGGGTCTGCCGCCGGTCGGTGTAGGAGGAGCCGGAGGGGGCCAGCTTATTTTCCCTTTTCAGGGCGTTGATAACATCATTCATGGAAATGCCGTAGTACGCCAGCCGGTCCCGGTCTATTTTGACCGCAATTTCCGGGTCCCTGCCGCCGGAAAGCTCCACATCCGACACGCCGTCGGCCTTGGTGAAATCATTGGTCAAGGTGTTCTGGGCCAGGGAATACATTTCATCCAAAGGATGCGGCGAAACCAGGGCCAGGTCAAGGATGGGGGCCGCGTCCATATCCCTCTTTTCCACCACCGGATCATCCGCATCGTCAGGAAGGCTTTTCCTGATGGCATTCACCTTCTGGGAAGCATCCACGGCTGCCGCATCCACGTCGGCGTCGAAATTAAGCTCCAGGGTCACCTGGGATTTCCCGGTTTTTGACTTGGACGTAATATGCTTCACATTGGAAACAGAAGAAAGGGCATCTTCCACGGGCTTTGTAATCTGCTGCTCCACGGACTCCGCATCGGCGCCGCTGTAGGTCACGCTTACCACCACATAGGGCGTATTGATTTTCGGATACAGCTCCACACCGATGCGGTAGTAGCTGTAGAGCCCCAAAGTGACGAAGAAGAGGACGATCATGAGGATGCCCACCGGATGGGTGACGGAGTAGCGGGTCATGTTAAACCGATTCATGTCGTTTCCTCCACATCCACCGTCATGCCGTCCTTCAGCTTGGAAATATTCGTCACCGCCGCACTGTCTCCTTCGGAAATGCCGGAGAGAATTTCAACGAAATCATCATTGTAGAGGCCTGTGGTGACCTCCACCTTTTTCACTTTGCGGCTGCTGTCAATGAGGAAGGCCCACTTTTTGCCATTATTTTCCAATACCGCTTCCTTGGGCACAAAGATGGCATTCTTTCTTTCCAGCGCCATCACTTCACTTCGGCCGAACATGCCGCCGCGAAGATTCTTTTCACCGCCGTCCAGCAGGATGCGGACCTTGTAGGAATGGGTGGCAGCGTCCAGGGCCGGGCTCACATAAATCAGCTTTCCCTTTACTTTGTCCCCCAAAGAGTCGATGGAAATATCCAAATCCATGCCTTCTCTCAGAACCCCCACATCCTGCTCTGCCACGGCGCAGTCAAGGTAGAGGGAACTGTTGTCCACAATGGTTAAGAGCTTCTGTCCCGCCGATGCCCATTCGCCTGCCTCCGCATCCCGATAGCCGATGGTGCCGGACACCGGAGCATACATGGTCATATCCGCCTTCTGGCTTTCCAGGGAATCCACGGTATACGCCGCCTTGGCCGCTGCGGCCTCCTTGCTGGCAATCACCGCCGGCACGCCGCCTACGTCCTGTCCGGTGAGGCTTTGAAGGGCAGCTCTGGCTTCCATCATGGTCTGGTACTTGTCATCCCTTTCCTGCCGTGAAACGGCGCCCTGCTGGAAAAGGGTGTCATACCTGTTAAAAGTGGCAAGAGCATTGTCATAGTCGCTTTGTGCCTTCAGGGTGCCTGCATCATAGGAAGCCCTGCTTTCCACAGCATCGGCGGAAGCCTCATCGCTGCCGGCCCGGTTCTGGGCGATGGACAAAGTTATGTCCTTCGTATCCAGGGAAATCAGGATATCCCCCTTCGTCACTTTATCCCCCAAATCCACATACACCTTGTCCAGCCGCCCTGCGTACTTGGGAGAAATATCCACGGACTCCTTCGGCACCGTCTCTCCGGACAGCACCACCCGCTTCATCATATCCTTTCTCTCCATTTTCTCCACCTTCACCAGGGGATGGGCGGATACTTTGCCTGCACTGCTCTGGCTTCGATGGGTATAGGCATAAATACCGGCCAGCATCAGTATAAGGATGAAAATCCAAAGCAGGGTCTTTGCTCTTTTTGAATGAAATATCGGAAGCTGCATAAAAACCTCCCCGGTCATATATGTTTCCGGAAAAGGAATGCGTCATTCAGACTGTTTTAATTTCACAGAATGAAATCAGCCCTTTCCTGATAATCTGCTTCCTTAATTATACACGGCCCCATGGAGTTATCCATAGATAACTACCATGGTTTATGTTTCCTTTAATTCTGTTTACCTTTTCTAGGGAAGCGCTGATTAAATCGTTATCGAATTTCATTCTTGTATTTTTATTCAATACAAGGAATCAGTCGACGCGAATAGCGAGCTATTTAAGGAGACTGATGACGCAGTATTGGATAAAAATACATATGAAATTCGATTCTGCGAATTAATCAGTGCTTCCCTAAAAATAAAGATTCCACACAAAAAAGCTGTGGAGAAATATAAACCATTTCTTCACAGCCCTGTTTTATAAATTCCGTATCCTTTGGAGGATTAGGAAATGACGATATGCTGCCTGCCATTATGGTTGGCAGACGTTTTCTGTACTATTGAGGAAGGAGATTTCAAGTCTCCGCTTTGCTCTCCTCGAAATGACAGCAGAGCGTCTGACGTCTTTTTGTCTGATAGTCTCGGGTCTCCCGCTTATCGGTATTTACCGCCAGTGTCTCCACCTTCGTCATGTACCGGGATTCTTCGCTGCACCCAGAATGACGGTGAAAGGCGGGAGATCGATGTCTGACGTCTTTTTGTCAGACAATCAGATAATCATTTCTCCGCAGCCCTTCTCACTGGTCGATTTCTTTCTTTCTGGTCAGCTTGGCCTGTTCAAAATGCATGCTTCTGGTGTGGATGGTATGGACCCAGCCCTTTTTATGGCGGTCCTTCCAGCCCAAAATAGTGACGGGAATCCAGGAATACATGAAAACGGGGTAAATGAGCCAGTAGAGGTAAATCTTCAGGGGCACTTCGATCTGCAGCAGCACGATGAGGGGCACCACAGACTGGATGAAGCCCAGCACCGCCCAGAACTGGCGGGGCACCAATACATCGTTATAGAGGATCACCGTGAAGCAGGGATAGAACATATTGATATATGTCATCACCAGATAGAATGTGGAGAGAAGAAGGAAATAGTTCTGCAGAAGCTGCATGATGCCGTCAAGGATGACGATGCTGTGCCGTTTGATGCCTTCCTTGAAAAGGATGGGGATGTAGCGCTCGGAGCAGTCGAACTGGCCCTGGGCCCACCGCTTTCTCTGGCGGCAGGAGGCCATGAAGCCCAGAGGCTTTTCATCATAGATGATGGCGTCATGAACCCAGCAGGTACGGATACCGTGGGACAGACATTTCATGGAAAATTCCATGTCTTCCGTGAGGCAGTCGCAACCCCAGCCGTATTTCTTCACAATATCCGCCGCAATGCACATGCCCGTGCCGCCGAGGCAGGAGGACAGGCCCAGGTTGTACTTACCCAGATGCCACAGGTGGTTGATGGTCCAGAAGGCAATGGCAAAGGTGCCGGACACCCAGGTGTCCGTGGGGTTCTTGGCGGAAAGGTAGCCCTGCATGACCTTCTGCCCCTTCAGGAGACGGTTGTTCATGACCGCCAGAAAGTCCAGGTGCACCAGGTTATCGGAGTCGAAGACGCAGAAAGCGTCGTATCCTTTATTCAGGGCAAAAATCTTCGGAAATACCCAGTCCATGGCATAGCCCTTGCCCACCAGTTCCTTGTTGGTTCTTTCAAAGACGTAGGCACCGTGCTTACGGGCAATGTCTGCGGTGTGGTCGGTGCAGTTGTCCGCAATCACATACACATCGTAAAGCTCTTTGGGATATTTCAGCATTTTCAGGTTTTCCAGAAGATCCGCCAGCACCATTTCTTCATTATGGGCGGGAATGACCACGGCGAACCTGCTCTTTGGCGGTGCCAGATTTTTTTCTTTTCGATGCCACATGCCGCATACAGCAATGACCGTGTAGTAAATGGTAAAGAACGCCACGATCAGCTGCACGGGAATCATGATTATATCGAGTATGTAAGTCATCATTCTTTCCCTTCGCCGTCTCCGCCGGCAGTTCTCCTAGTTCTCCCTGCTTTCCGTTTTGCCTTTCTGCGGTTCAGGAAGGTATTCATCATGCCGAACATGATATAGCCGGCGCAGAGGGCAGCTGCCCATACGGGCCAGTAGAAAATGGTGCAGATGATAAAGAAAGCCAGGCAGATGAGGAGTGCCGGCAGATGGAGCTGGTCGGCGCTGGCGCCTTTATTGTCGGGATAGTGGATTTCACTGACCATAAGGAATGCCAGAAGCAGCACGCAGAGCACGGCCAGCCAGTTCCAGATTTTAATGCCGGAGAGCACATAGGCAGCCACAATGACGCCGGTGGTCGGGCAGGGCAGGCCTTCGAAATAGCCGTGCACGCTGGTGACCTTCACATTGAACCGGGCCAGGCGGAAGGCGCAGAAGGTGCCAAGGAGGGCACAGGGAATGAATCCCAGAGGTCCCAGTTCATGAAGCTGGTAGGCATACATGAGGGCGCCGGCGGCAATGCCAAAGGAAATATCATCGGAAAGGGAATCCAGTTCCACACCCATGGGGCCTGCGGTGTGCAAGGCACGGGCCACTCTTCCGTCAAGGGCATCCGCCACCATGGCAATGAGAATGAATACAGCCGCCGTTTTGAAATTGCCCTGAATGGACATCATAATCGACAGGCCGCCGAACAATGCATTTGTTGCTGTTACGGCATTTGCAATCCAAGATTTATTCACTTACTTCAGCCTCCCTACGACAGTCAGGCCGCCTTTGACCTTGTCGCCTTTTTTTACACAGATTTCGCAGTCACCGGGAATGTAGAGCTCCGTGCAGGAGCCGAATTTAATCATTCCGTACAGTTCCCCCTTTGTGAGCTTGTCCCCCAGATTCTTCCAGGAAACCACCCGCCTTGCCAGGATGCCTGCAATGAGGATGACCAGAATGGACCGGTTCTTTCCGGTAATACCGATGGCCCCCCGTTCATTCTCAAAGCCCACTCCTTCCTTATAGGCAGGAAGGAAACGGCCCTGGGTGTAGGACTGGTACTTGATTTCTCCCGCCATGGGGCTGCGGTTGCAGTGCACATCAAAAATGGAGAGGAAAATGGTTATCTTGTGACACTTCTCACCAAGAAAAGTATCTTCCTCCACATCATGGGATACATCCACCACCGTGCCGTCCGCCGGTGATACCAGGATATCGTCGCCGGGGACAATCTTATTGTTTCTGGGCGGGCATCGGAAGAAATAGGTAAAATACAGACAAAGTACGAACGGTATCACTGCCAGGTAATACCATTTCAAATAACACAGTACAGCTCCGAGAAGGAAAGTCACCGCCATGAAGGGATAGCCTTCCTGTAATATGATAGGTTTTTTCAGCATCACTTACTCCCGCGTTCTTTTTTCCATTTCTTGACGGCCCGCATAAACTTAGGCAGGGCCATCATGCGCCCGATGCGGCTGGGCTGCAGGTACAGGCGGTACGCCCATTCCAGACGATTTCTCTGCATCCAGAGAGGCGCCCTCTTCAGGTTGCCGCTCATCACGTCAAATACGCCGCCGATTCCCATGGAAAGAACGCCCAGTTCCTCCTTGTGAGCAGAGAGCCACTTTTCCTGCTTTGGCACGCCAAGGCCGGCAAAAAGGAGCTTTGCCCCGCTTTTTCTTATATCTTCGATAATCTTCTTTTCTTCTTCTTCATTGAAATAGCCGTCATGGCAGCCTACCAGGGAGAAACTCCCGTGGTCTTCCATGAATTTTTTTGCTGCCTTCGCCGCAACCCCCGGATTTCCACCGAGGAAATAGACCGGCCAGTTCATGACAGACGCCTTTTTCAGAAGCTCCGTGGTCAGGTCCGCTCCGGTCACCCTTTCCGGGAAAGGGGTCCCCAGCTTTTCCCCGGCCCAAAGCACGCCGGCGCCGTCCGGCACCACCAGGTCCGCTTCATTCAGTATGCGGGAGAGCTCCCGGTCCTTCTGGGCTATCATAATCATTTCCGCATTGGCCGTGGCAATCATGGAGGGCTTTCCCTCCATAATCTGCTTTTCCGCAAAGGCCACTGCTTCTTCCATGGTCACCGCATGAATGCGGATATCCATGACTACATGGGATGTCAACGTTTTATCCTTCATTTCGTACTGTAATTCGGTGCTTCCTTCGTAATGCTTACATCGTGGGGATGGCTTTCGCGAAGGCCTGCGCCGGTAATCTCAATAAACTGGGTTTCCTCATTCATGGCCTTGATATCCGGCGTGCCGCAGTAGCCCATGGACGCACGGAGACCGCCGATGAGCTGGAAAAGCACATCGGACACATGGCCCTTATATGGAATCTGACCTTCAATGCCTTCAGGCACCAGCTTTTTCGCATTCTGCTGGAAATAGCGGTCCTTGCTCCCGGCCTGCATGGCTCCCAGGGAACCCATACCGCGGTAGGCCTTGTACTTCTTGCCCTGGTAAATGATGGTTTCTCCCGGGCTTTCGTCGGTGCCTGCCAGGAGGTTCCCCAGCATGACAGAAGACGCTCCGGCGCCAAGGGCCTTGGCAATGTCCCCGGAATACTGGATGCCGCCATCGGCAATGATGGGCACCCCTGTACCTTCAGCGGCCCTTGCGCAGTCATAGACTGCCGTAATCTGGGGCACGCCGATACCGGCCACCACGCGGGTGGTGCAGATGGAGCCCGGTCCGATGCCTACCTTCACCGCGTCTACGCCGGCTTCGATTAATGCCTTCGTGGCTTCATAGGTGGCCACGTTGCCTGCAATGAGTTCCAGATGGGGGAAATCTTTGCGGAGGCGGCGGATGGTCTCAAGCACCCCTTCGCTGTGGCCATGGGCGGTGTCGATGACAAGTACATCCGCCTTGGCAGAGAGGAGTGCTTCCACCCTTTCTTCCACATCCGGAGTAACGCCGATGGCAGCGGCGCACAGAAGACGGCCGTCCTCATCTTTCACTGCGTTGGGATATTTCTTCATCTTTTCGATATCCCTGATGGTGATGAGCCCCTTCAGGTATCCGTCCTTGTCCACCAGCGGCAGCTTTTCAATGCGGTGGGCCTTCAGGATTTCCTTGGCTTCATCAATGGTTGTATTTTCCGGTGCCGTCACCAGACCCTCGGAGGTCATGATGTCGCTGATGGGACGGGAAAGGTCCGTCTCAAAGCGCATATCCCTGTTGGTGATGATGCCCACCAGCTTTCCCTCTTCCGTAATGGGAACGCCGGAAATATGGTATTTATTCATGAGCTCATCCGCATCGGCCAGGGTGTTGTCCGGAGCCAGATAAATGGGGTCCACAATGACGCCGTGCTCAGACCGCTTCACCAGCTTCACTTCCCGGGACTGCTCGTCAATGCTCATATTTTTATGGATAACGCCAATGCCCCCTTCCCGGGCCATGGCAATGGCCATTTCCGCTTCCGTCACCGTATCCATGCCGGCACTCATGATTGGAATATTCAGCCGGATATGTCTTGTGAGGTTCGTGCTCACGTCAACGTCCCTTGGAAGAACGGTGGAATGGGCAGGAATCAGGAGCACATCATCAAAGGTAAGCCCTCTCTTGCCAAACTTGTCTGCTCTCATCATAGCCTCCATTTCTTGAAATCAGATTTCCTCTTTCACTCTTTGGGTATATGATTTTGAATCCATTAATTTAATCATTATACCATAAACAAAAGGTACAGGAAAACAGGAATTGCAAATGGAAAAAGCTTTCCCCTCTTTATCCCTTTTCATCCTCATAAAGCCGCTTGAAGAAGGCGCCGCCGAAACGGTGGGACAGCTCATCTTTGAAATCGGCGCCGCCGTCCACCGCCCGCTTTGCTTCCTTCCTTGCTCTTTCCAGAAGGGGCAGGTCCCTTACGATATCCGCCGCCTTCAGGTCCGGCATGCCGTGCTGGTGGTAGCCGAAAAATTCACCGGAACCCCGAAGGAGGAGATCCTTTTCGGAAAGGAGGAAACCATCCTCTATTTCGCACATGAGCTTCATACGGAGCTCCGTCACTTCATTATGATTATCGGAATAAAGAATGCAGTAGGACTGGGCCCTTCCCCTTCCTACCCGCCCCCGCAGCTGGTGGAGCTGGGAGAGGCCGAAACGGTCCGCCCCGTAAACAAACATGATGGTGGCGTTGGGCACATTCACCCCCACTTCGATGACAGAGGTGGCCACCAGGAGATTGATTTTCCCGTCATGGAAATCGGCCATGACCTCGTCCTTTTCTGCATTCTTCATGCGTCCGTGCACCAGGCCCACATGGAACATGGGAAATACCTTTTCCTTCAGCTCTTCATACACCGCCACAGCAGAAGCCAGGTCCTGCTTCTCGCTCTTTTCCACCAGCGGGCACACCACATACACCTGATGGCCGGCGGTCATTTCCCTTCCCATGAAATTGAACACCCGCTGCAGCATGGCACTTCCGATGGCATAGGTCTTCACCGGATGCCTTCCCGGCGGCATGCCGCGGATGGAGGACACGTCCAGATCCCCATAAATGGAAAGGGCCATGGTCCTTGGAATAGGCGTGGCTGTCATGACAAGGATATGGGGATAGCCCCCCTTCGTTTCCAGCGCCTTCCTCTGCTTTACGCCGAAACGGTGCTGCTCGTCCGTAATCACCAGTCCCAGATGGGCAAAGACCACATCCTCCTCAATCAAGGCGTGAGTGCCGATGAGCACATGGATGGAGCCGTCTTTCAAGCCCTTCAGGATTTCATTTCTTTCCTTTGTCTTCGTCTGCCCCGACAAATAGGCCACATGGATGGGAAGGCCCTTATAAAACTCCTGAAACGTCCGGTAATGCTGTCCTGCCAGCACCTCCGTCGGCGCCATCAAGGCTCCCTGGTATCCGTTCTCCACGATTTTCGCCAGCGCCAGCGCCGCCACCGCCGTCTTGCCGCTGCCCACGTCCCCCTGGATGAGACGCTGCATAGGGACAAGTCCTTCCATATCATCCTCAATGTCGGCAAAGGCCTGCCGCTGCCCTTCGGTCAGGTGGAAGGGAAAATTTTTAAGCACCGCCTGCACCAGTTTCCCGGAGGGAGCGCACTTGATGCTCATCACATGCTGCTCCCGCTTCTTCCGAAGGAGCAGGATGCCTGCCTGCATGAAGAAAAGCTCCTCAAACGCCGTGCGGCGGCGGGCTTCCTTCTGCTCCTCCCAGTTCTTCGGACTGTGCATGGCCCGGGCCGCCTCCAGACGCCCCATGAGATGCTCCCGCAGGAGCGTTTCCGGCGGCAGATTTTCCTCCATATCCTCCACATGGTCCAGGGCGAAGGAAATCATATCCCGCATCTTCCCGATGCGGATGCCCTCGGTCAAAGGATACACCGGCACCAGCTTCTGGAAAGAAGAGAGCTCATCGGGAGACACCACTTCGATTTCCGCATTGGAAATCTGCAGCTTTCCGTAGTTATATTCAATGCGGCCATAGGCCAGCACATAGGTATCCTTCCGGAAGGTGTCCACCTTCCAGGGCTGGTTGAAATACACCAGCGTCACCGCGCCGGTGCCGTCCACCAGGAGCACATTCAGTATGCTCATGCCCCGGCGCGGCGTCATCAGCCGCATATCCGCCACTTTGCCGTAAATGACCGCCTCGTCATCCGGCCGAAGTTCTTCCATCTTTGTGATTTTGGTCCAGTCCTGGTAACGGCGGGGATAGAAGGAAATGAGATCCTCCACCGTGGCTATGCCAAGCCGCGCCAGCTTTTCCTTCATACTGGGCCCTACGCCCTTGATATATTGTACGGAATCTGATAAATGCATGAAGAAGACCTTTCCGAATACAGTGCCCGAAAGGATTTCCTCTCCGGGCGGAAACTGGGATTCTCTGTTTATTATATTCCTGAAAATTGATTACGTAAAAGACTTGCTTAAAAAAAGCAAGTGTGATATATTATGAATGTTGCAATTGCGGAAGTGCAAGGAGGTGTAGCACATGGCTAACTATTGTGAAGTTTGCGGCAAGAAAACCGCTACGGGATTCAACGTATCCCATTCCCATCTGAAAACAAAGAGAACCTGGAAACCGAACATCCAGAGAGTTCGCGTACTGGTAGACGGACAGGTCAAGAGAATGAATGTCTGCACTCGTTGCCTTCGTTCTCATAAAGTAAACAGAGACATCTGATTTATTTGCATTTTCAGCCGGCCAAAGCCGGCTTTTTTGCATGGAATTTTTAAATTTCCTACACATAATATATATAATAGGTAAGGAAAAAGGAGCGGTGAAATCATAGATCCTGTGATTTCACCGCTCCTTTCCATTACTTTCCTTTCACCCAAGGATGATTGGACCGCCGGTGGCGTATCCGCCTTCTCCCCCAGGGAGAAATGACTCTTCTTTCCACGGGGCCCACCTGCTCCTTATGCAGCAGAGACAGGTCCCCTTTCACTTCCTGGTCATTCGCCTTTTGTTTTTTCGTCAGGGGAAGCAGCAGTTTCTTCAGCTTTTCCAGCACCTTCAACGCTTTTTCCATCCCTTTCTGCCGCCTCGGCCTGTTTCTGCCTGGCCCTTTCCTCAATCTTTGCCCGGTACTCTTCCGCAGTGCTCTTCACGCCTGCCTTCGCCTGGCTGGCGGCTTCCATGGCAGCATCCCGATACCGGCCTGCCGATTCCACCACCCTGTCGGAGATTTCCTGAGCCTTGGCCTGGGCCATTCCCGCCTGCTCCTGGGCCTGGATTTTCAGTTTGTTCGCCTGGATTTTCGCTTCCTGCATCTGTACCCGGGCCTGGGCCTTCAGCTTGTCGGATTTCAGCTTCATCTGCTGAGACTGGATTTCAGACTGCCGCTTCATTTCCTCCGTCTTCTTCTGAAGCTCACCCATCTGCTCCCGAGCCTGGGCCTTCATTTCGTCCGCCCGGCGGGCTGCATCCTTTCTGAACTCCCTGGACTTGATACGGGCAATGGCCTGCAGATCCCTGGCCGTTTTTTCCGCCGTTTCCTGGGCCACTTCAGAAGCGCCAAGGGCAGTGTACTTTGCCTTTTCAATCTGCTCATCAGTGACACCGGCCTTCTTCAGCGCATCCACCAGCTTATTTCCCAGAATCCCTGCAGACTCCGTGAGCTGGCGGGCCAGCTTGTCCACCGCTTCATGAGCCTTTTCCGGATACACATCGTTCCAGTTCTTCTTCAGCTCCGCCGTGAAATCCTTCTTCTCATCGCCCAGGGGTTCATCCTTCTTCGGATTTTCCTCCAGCTCCTTCACATCCTTTTCCCCTTCCGCCTTTTCTTCCTCAAAAACAGCGCGATAGGGCTTCGTATCATCGGGCATGCCATCCTTGATCCAGCGCTGGGCAGCCTTGCCGATGCCGTAGGTCACGGAAACGCCGATGGGAATCTGCATGAAGGAAATAGGAATCAGCGTGGCCAGGGTAGAACCTACCACCGTAGCCCCCAGGGAACCGATAAAGGACAGCACCGCCTTCTGGTTCAGCTCCACACCATAGACCGTGCCGATTTTGGAAATCATGTATACCTCATTAGCCACCAGTGCTGCGGTGCCCAGAAGAGGAGCCGCCACAATCACTCCGGCACGGCCGGCAGCCCAGCGAATCAGGCCCTCCGCTTCCTTGTCCCTGTCATCAATGATGTTAATTTCCATATCCGGCTCCGGAGAATCCACATGAACCTCCTCGGTCTCCTCGGAAGGAGCGGCCTGTACAGAAGCCTCTGCCTTTTCAGCCGGAAGACCGGCTTCTTCCTTCGGTACCGGAGGCTTAGCCGCTTCCATTTCCATCGGCGGCTTGGCCGTTTCTTTTACTTCAGGAGCTGCTTCGGGACGAACTGCCGGTGTCTTTTCCATAATCTTTTCTTCGCTCATAGAAACCTCCCTGCCCGGACCTCCGGGCCAGTCAATGATAACACTGCAAACACAGAGAATGGCTGATTCTATGCAGTACTATATTCAGACCATTTATACTTCTATTATACCTAAAACCTATCCAATGTACCAATAGGATTTATCATTTTGCAAAGGAATCGGATTTTATATTTAATCATCCAAGAAGAGCTTTCAGATTTTCTTTTGCAGACCTGCCATTGATACGCCTCCTTCCAGAGCCGGACTATCCATATAGAAACAGCACCGGCGAAGTCCTCTCAGAAATCCTGCAGGCGCCCATCCATGGAGCAGGAGGGAGGAGATGAAAAGGAGGCTGCTTCACTTCAGTGCACTGGAAAATGGAAAATAAAGAGCATAACGGCCAGGGGTTAAGGTTAAGGCAGGACGGACTGCCTGATGTGGTATGTTCTTTTCCATGCAAAAAGGCTTCACAGATGTTTGTGAGGCCTTTTTTTGAATATTCTGCATAGATGAAAGAAGTCTGAATAGAATAATCCCCGTCCTCCATAAAAGGGCGGGGATTTTTTATTGGGTGTGATGAACCGGCTGAATTGATTATGAAAAAGAGTTTCGGTGTTCCTCAGGGCTCCGCCCAGCTCATTTCTGAGAAAGGAGCTTAACGTTACGCACTTTCCTTCCCACCCCAACTGTTATTTTCTGAGCTGCAGAAGATGAATGGCTGCAGGAGGCGGGAATGTTCCTTTTTCTGAGCCCTCTTACCAGTCGGTGAGACCGCCGTCTACGGGGATGGCGGCGCCGGTGATGAAGGAGGCTTTGGGAGAGAGGAGGAAGGCGATGAGTTCTCCCACTTCTTCCGGGCGGCCGATGCGCATCAGGGGGTACCAGTCCCCCATTTCTTTACGGCTGCCGCCGTAGTCGTGAAGCTGTTTGTCCAGAAGGGGTGTGTCGATATCTCCGGGGCACACCACATTGGCCCGGATGTTTTCTACTGCCAGTTCCAGGGCCAGGGAGCGGATGAAGGAAACCAGGGCGCCCTTGGTGGCACCGTAGAGGCTGCACTGTACATTGCCCTGGAGGGCGGCGTCGGAGGCCACGGCCACGATGCTGCCTTCCGCTCCTCTCATGGCGGAGATGGTCTCTCTTGCCAGTTTCATGGCGCCGAAGACGTTGACGGAAAAGAAATGCTCTATTTCCTCGTCGGTGGTATTTTCCAGCAGTTTTTCTTCATAAATGCCGGCGGAGAGGACAAGGCCCGTGATTTTTCCAATGGATGAAGCCGCTTTCACCGCCCTTTGGCAGTCCTCTGTCACCGTCACGTCACAGGGAACGTAGAGGCTCCCTTTCACCTGGTCCTGGGCCTGCTGCCCCCGTTCTTCATTTCTTCCCAGAAGAACGGGACGGATGCCTTCTTCTGCAAGGATTTTAGCGGTGGCAAGGCCGATGCCTGAGGTGCCGCCGGAAATCAAAACTGTCTGTATCATGGAATTCTCCTTATTTCGCAAGGGAAGAAACGTAAACGAACTGGATACCCTCTTTTTCAAGCTGCGGCACCATCTGGCGGAAAGCCTCCGCTGTCTTGGGTCGGCAGTGGCCGATAATGACGTAGGTACCATATTTCTGTGCCCGCTTGGCGGCTTCCCGAATCATAGCGGAAATGGCGGCCACGTCGGCTTCATTATCCACAAAAAGATCATTCCTCACGTAGGGCACGCCGTAGGAGGCGGCTGCTGCGTCGGCGGCGGTGGTGGAATTGGTGCGGCTGTCGAAGAAGAAGAGGCGGCGGTGGTGAAGTTCATTCATCACCACGTCCATGGTGTGCCGATCCGTAGTGGCCTTGGAGCCCTGGTGGTTATTGATACCCACCGCTTCGGGCACCTGGGAGAGGGAGCTCTTCAGGAGGCTCCGGATTTCCTCATCACCCATGGAAGTGAGGATGACCTTGGATTCCATGCCGATACCGGAAACCGATTCCATGGGCTGGTGAAGAATCACAGGAAGTCCATGGGCGTGCCAGGAGAGAGCGGCGTCCCTGGTGTGAACCTGGTTCGGCATAACCGCCAGGGTAAGGGGAATGCCCAGGGATTCATAGACATGCTGGGATTCCAGGTCCCGCCCTGCATCGTCAATGACGACGGCCAGCTTTCCCTTCACCGCAGCGGGAACATTGGGCTTAGGTGCGGCGGCCGGTGCGGCTTTTGCAGGAGCGGCACTCTGCTTGGCAGGAGCTTTTGTATTTCCTGCATCCTTCTTCACGGAAGGAGCCGCTTTGGAAGAAGCGGAGGAAATAGAGGCGGATGAGGCAGATGAAGCGGAAGCAGCAGAAGCAGAAGGAGCAGCTGCTTTTCCCTCATGGGAAGGAGCGGCGGCTGTCTTTTCACCGCTTTCCCCTTTTCCTGTGATTTTCGACACAATGGCGGGCAGGCTGAAGGAAGATGTCTTTTCTTCCTTTGCACCGGCTGCGGGAGCAGAAGAGGTTTTTGAAGTGCTCTTTTCCTTAGCCGGCTCTTCATCGTCTGCCTTCACCTGTACCGTCACCACCTTGTCCATGGCGGCCTTGATTTTTTCCTTCACGCTTTCCGGCGTGCCCTGGTCCTCCTTCGGCACCAGGCCCTGCATTTCCTTGTCGTTAAACAGGTGGCCGATAGTGGTCACGTTCTGGGCCACCTCCGAATCGGGAGCATTGGTCATGCGGTCCGTCATGTAGGCGGATCCCATAATAAGAGCAATAAAGAAAAGAAGCACTAGAAATGGATGTCCCCCTTTCTTTGCTGCTCTCGTTCTCCGTACCCGTTTTTTCCCTGCCATAGTTATCTCCTCATCATGAAATCCTGGTTATCGAATTTATTTTCTACATTATAGCATATCAGGGAAAAGGTTCAGAGGGTTGTGGTATCGCTGCTTCGCAGCGATAAGTATGAAGACAGCGTTACGGAATTTACATTTGTGACACCGGTGGTACATGCCGATGAGCCATAGCCTCCTTCCTTCGGAAGGAGGTGTCGCCGTAGGCGACGGAGGATAGGGGCGTCAAGTCCACCAAGGAATTTTCGGACCTATCCTCAGGGCTCCGCCCAGCTCCTTCCTGGGGAAGGAGCCTGCGTTATGAAATTTGCCTTTGTGTCACCATTGACACATGACGAAGTGCAAAAGCCCCCTTCCTTAGGAAGGGGGTGGCCCCTAAAGGGGAAACGACTCACTACATTTTGCGCGTCGCTAGCGCTCCTCCAAAATGTGTTCGCTGTGCACGCCGAAGGCGACGGAGGATAGGGGCGTCAGTTCTTTTCTTGCATTTTTCGGACCTATATTGCCCTATCGGGCAGGGGCTGTGAAAAAATGATTGAGTCTCTATCAGATAGTTAGGCAACCTGGCGGCAGACGCCTTATCGTTATTTTGCAAGGAACAAATTGACACAAACACTCACCCCGCTTCATTGTCATTTCGACCGTAGCGGAGCGAAGTGGAGAAATCTCACTCCAAAATGAGACAAGCCACACTGTGACGGGAGATCTCTCGACTCAGAGTCTCAATAGAGCCAAATACCTTTGCCCTCATATCGACATGCAGCTCCGCTCGAGATGACAATTCGGAGAACAGCTTACTGTTATTTTTGGCAATTTTCTGCATCTATAAACGAAGCGGAAAAGGGGCTGTGAAGAAATGATTAAACATTTTTTCACAGCCCCTTTTCAAATGGCTGTCAATATCCTTTTTTCTTATCCACTTCGTTCAGCAGTTTTTCACCACGGCTGAAGGCGATGAAGTTGGTTTCCAGGAGGTAGGTAAGTTTGTTCCAGAAGTCCGGTACCATGGAGGCAATGTGGGGTGTCATGATGACATTTTCCATATCCCAGAAGGGGTGGTCTTCGGGGAGCGGTTCTTTGGAGAATACGTCCATGCAGGCACCGGCGATTTCTCCTTCCTCCAGGGCCTTTACCAGGGACGGTTCATCCACCACGGAGGCCCGGGCAATGTTGATGAAGAGGGCCGTTTTCTTCATGGCTTTGAATTTTTCTTCGTCGAAAAATTTATCCGTTTCCGGTGTGGCCGGCAGGGCTGCGATGATGATATCCGCTTTTGGCAGGACGTCCATGATTTCTTCCTGGGTGTATACATGGTCCGCAAACATTTCATGGGACAGGTGTTTCTTCACGGCCAGAATGTGGGTTTCAAAGACTTTGGCCCGCTGGGCAATGGCTCTGCCAATGCTGCCGAAGCCTACGATGAGGATGGTCTTGCCGAAGAGGGATTCCCCGTGGGGCCTTGACCATTTGTGGGCTGACTGGCTGCGGACGGCTTCGGGAATGCGGCGGAACCAGGAGAGAAGAAGGGCCATGGTGTGTTCCGATACCGCCCGGTCGTGAACGCCGTGGGAGTTGGTGAGGATAATGGGTCTTTCCATCATGCTGGGGGTAAGGAGTTTTTCCACGCCGTCGGAGAGGGAATGAACCCAGCGTACATGGGGCGCCGCCTGAAGAAGGGGCTCCACATCCTGGAATCCCCAAAGAGCAATGGCGTCGGCGTCTGCCACATGGGGCAGAGCTTCCTTCGGCGATTTGTAGGCCTCCACCACGGAACCGGGCACCGCCTTTTTCAATGCATTGATTTTTTCATCGGATAACTTGTTAATCACAACCAGTTTCATGGGAATCAACCTCTTTCATTGAAATCATGCCAATCCTGTTTTCTATATTATAGCATGAGTGGTGCTCTGGTGAACTAGTGAGCTAGTGGGCTGGTGGGCTGGTGGAACAGTGAGACAGTGAGACAGTGAGACAGTGAGACAGTGAGACAGTGGGACAGTGGGACAGTGAGACAGTGGGACAGTGGGACAGTGGCCCGCTGCGCGGGCCGGGTTCATAGGGTTCAGAGGGTGGCGGTATCGCCCTATCGGGCGATGATTATAAATGCCGCCTGCGGCGGCAGGCGCTGCGTACTTTCCTTCCCTTTGGACCTGTCCCTCTGAGCCGCCGGCAAAAATGACGGTGTCCGGCAGGAAGGATTCTGCTTGGAAGCGATGGTGAGAATGCTGCGGGCTGGATGCAAAGGCAGTCAGTCAGCGGGCAGCGAACAACGGATAGCGGATAGCAGATAGCGGTAAGCGGTCAGTCGAAACCGTCCCACGCAAAAAGCAGGGCGTGGGCCCTGCTTTTTATTTTCCTTCCATCACATCAGTGAAGTTCTTGATGATGACGATTGGTGTTTTCTGGTTGTCGTTGCCGAAGGGGTTGTCGATGAGGATTTTGGCAATCTGCTTCGGGTCCAGGCCCTGGCTCTTGCCGAGGACGGCGGCTCTCTTCAGGTCGTTCACGTCGGCAATGACAGCGCCGTAGGCACCGGTGGCTTTTTTAATCTTTTCACATACGTTGTCCGTGTCGGCGGGACCGTAAACCAGGCATTTATCGAAGGGCGGCATGGTACCGGTGACGTCGTCGATGAGGGAAGCCTGGCGGCAGCGGGCGTAGAACACGCCGTTTTTGCCGAAGATTTTGGCTACGGCGCCCAGGGCGAAGGAGAAGAGCATATTCCATTTGCCCTCTTCGTCCATAGCTGCCTGCATACCGTAAATGCTGGCCATGGAGCCGGCGGAGGGGACGAATCGGTTCATGAGTCTTGCCTGCCAGCATACGTTCAGTTCTTCCGGGCGGACGTAGCGGTTCTGGGTGATGGCTACCACCGACTCAGCGGAGCAGACGATGTCGTGGTCCGTAATCCGGTCGCCTGCGTATTCCAGGATGGCATCCACAATGTTGTCATGATGGGTGAGAATTCTGGTATGGATAGGAACGAGTTCAAGTTCTGCCATTATTTTCTCACCTCCGTTGTGTATTCATAGAGAGCATTCTGCAGCTCTTCTCTGGTAATAACGATTCTTGTCTTGGCGTAGTAGTAGTCGCTTCTTGCTACCACCTGGTAGATAATGTCCATGCCGAATTCCGGGAATGTTTCCAGGTCCTGGAGGATGCTCTGGCCTTTGCCGTCAATGTCCAGGGTGATAAGGAATTTCTTTTCCTTACCGGGGTCCAGGATGAAGGCCTGCCAGTAGTCGTCGGGCCTTGGTACATCAAAGTCGGTGAGGTGGCCCGTCACCTTTGCCTTGTCGTACTGTTCAAAGGGGATGTAAATGCGGACGAAGGCGTCCATAATGGTGCCCAGCTGCTTCCCCACATTTTTGATGGGGATAGTGAAGGACAGTTTCACATGGTGCATGTCCATGGACTCCACATGGAGGGGCGTCCGTTTCGATTTCAGCATACGGAGGACGCAGTCTCCCTTAATCACGGCCACCGCCCAGTAGGCAATGAAACCGAGGCAGATGATAAGGATAATCACTGCCACAATTTTAAGCAATAACAACATTCTTTACTCACTCTCCTACAAGATTTGTTTTTTCCACAGCTGCCGGGCCGAAAAGCCGTTTCACCAGAGGCGCCGCATGGGTAAGGCCGTCGGTGAAATAGAATTCATTCCTGCCTCCCCCTTCCGAGAGCCCATCCTCCTTCCGAAGGATGTCCATGCCCGCTTCCACCGTAGGCAGAGCCGGGTCGATGAAGGGAACGTCCGGAAAGACTTTCTTAAAGGCGCCAGGGGCCAGGGGATAATGGGTGCAGGCCCAGTAGCCGGCATCTATACCTAATGCATGATACTCCTTTGCCGCCTTCTGCACAAGGGCGGAAATGAAATTTTCATCTTTTCCCTGCTCTATAGCCGCCGCCACGCCGTCACAGGGTACCTCCACCCATTCCACATGGGGAAATTTCTTTTCCACATATTTCTTATGGGCATGGGTTTTGATGGAAGCAGGCGTAGCAAAGATGCCTGCCTTTTTCGTGCCCTCCGGCAGGGTGATATCAAGGCTCATCTTCACCACCGGCACCGTCCCTTCCGTAAAGGAAGGGTACACATTAAAGGAAATGGTGTTGCAGGCAATAAGTATCATCTTCACATTCTTTTTGAGAAGGAAATCCTTGATTTCCTCTGCAAAGCGGGCAATTTCATCCCGGCTTCTTTCGCCGTAGGGGTTTCTGGCGCTGTCGCCCAGAAAGACCATGCTTTCTTTGGGGTATCTTTCATGAAGCACCCGGGCCACGGTGAGGCCCCCTACGCCGGAATCCATGATGCCAATCGGTCTGTTGTCCATTATTCTCTATCCCCTTTGGATAAATCAATGAGGGCCGCCAGCTTTTCCTTCGGCAGCCGCACAATCCGGCCTGTTTTCATGTCCGTATAGGTATTCACCGTGCGGCCGGTGGTAAGCAGGGCGCCGGACTTTTCGGAAACCACTTCGTATTCAAAGACCAGCCTTGCCCGGTCTACCTTGCGAAGGTAGGTTTTAATGAGGAGCACTTCGTCATACCGGGCACTCTGGTGGTACTTGACTTCCACTTCCACAATGGGAAATACGATGCCTTCGTCCATGAGCTCCGTGAGGTCCAGTTTCCCCTCCCGCAGGTATTCCACCCGGGCTTCTTCAAAGTAGCGCAGGTAGTTGGCATGGTGCACCACCTGCATGCCGTCGGTTTCGTAAAATTTGACTCTTCTTTTATATGTGAACATAGGAACCTCCATAACTTCTGTATTTTTTAATTATACCACAGAACGATTCTCCCGATGATGCCATGGAAAAGGGATGTAAATGGTTAAAAGTATCTGATGTATAAGAGGTACATGAAGACGCTGGACCCCAAGATTTTCTGCCTCAATGCAGCCTGTAACATTGCGGTAGGAGATTTCTCGACTCCTCTTCACTAGCTCCATGAACTACCGGCATCATTTCGCCGCTGTCCTCCGCTCGAAATGACAATGGAGCTGGAAAGCGCTGATGCCATTTTGCTTTGCTCGGAATAACGCGACGGGCAGCTTACCATCATGCCGGAAAAATCTATAGGGGGCATATAAAAAACTGTGAAGGAATCGTCTCTATTCCTTCACAGCTTTTTCTATTTCCCATAGGTGTCCCATTCCATTTCCATGAGCCGCCAGTTCTGGCTGGCGGAATGCTTCTGGAGCTGGAGGATGTCCTTTTGCTGTTCTTTATTTTCGGACAGGGCGGTTTCCGCTTCCCAGCGGATGTCGTTCAGCTGGTCATCGTACCTTGAGGATTCGATGTTCATCATCCTTTCCTGCAGATCCGTAATGAGGAACTGCTGGTACACCACCATGGCCAGAAGGGCGGCCATGATGAGGTAGAGGGGCCGGTTTCGCTGCCAGTCCAGTTTTTCTTTCCACTGTTTCAAGGCAGTTCCTATTTCCTCATCTCATCGTCTAACTTCTTATTGTCATTCAGCATGGTGAGGTGGTCCTTGGTGAATTCGATCCACAGGCGGGCGGCTCTGGAGAGGAAGCGTCCCTTCTTCCAGATGGCGTAGAGGTGGTGGGTCATTCTCGGTTCCGTCATCACCCTGGTCACCACCCGGCTGTCTTCGCTGTTGGCGGGGCAGAGGCGGGAAGGCAGGATAGCGACGCCCAGGCCGCTGGCCACGGTCTGCAGCATCAGTTCCCGCTGGCTTGTTTCAAAAACCACCTTCGGCGTGAAGCCGATTTTCTTGCAGTTGGCCAGGATATCGTCATGCAGGTTGAAATCGTCCCGGTAGAGCACCAGGGGATAGTCTGCCAGCAGTTTCATGGGCACTTCCCTGTTTTCCTCCAGCGGATAGCCCTTGGGCATGACCACGCACATTTCATCTTCCGACAGGAAGAAGGATTCGAAGTCCTTGTTCGGAATGGTGCAGATAATGCCTACGTCGATGATACCTTCCTGCACGGAGGATTCGATGACCTTGGAGCCGTGTTCATAAAGTTTGATGGCAATCTGGGGGTAGGTGCGCTTGAATTCGCCCAGAAGCTTGGCAAATACGTGGGCGTCCGTAATGGGCGGAAGGCCGATTTCGATGGTGTCCTGCTTCAGGTTGAATTCGTTTTCAAAATCCGATTTCAGATGTTCGAAAACGAAAAGGCAGCGTTTGGCGTAGTTGTAGAAAATGGTGCCGGGTGCCGTGATTTCTACGGTTTTGGCGTTGCGGATGAAAAGGGTGACGCCCAGCTCATCTTCCAGGGATTTAATCATGCGGCTGATGGCGGACTGGGAAATATGGAGGTTTCTGGCAGCCTTGCTGAAGCTCTTCTGCTGTGCTACTTCCATGAAATACTTCAAATGACGATAATCCATTCTTCTTTCCTCCTGTCGATTTTCTATTTTGACAGAAAGGCGGTTTCTGTCATGAATTCATGGGAAGCGCCGATTCATCCACAGGGGCAAAGCAGTGCTTCTCTTGTGTAAAAAATGACTTTATTCTATAATAATGATGTGTCTAACAGGACGCAGCCTGAGGTACAGTGTTTCATGATTTGTATAGAATGAAGTCCGGACATCTATGCATATTTATCATAGAACTATTGTACATAATTTCCAGGCATCTTGCAAGAGAAAGAGATGAAAAAGGGACTTCCCCTTCCGGATTTTCTACCGCCCGTGCTTTGGTGCAGGGAGCATTCCCTCTCCCCTTTCCTGCAGGTATTTTCAAAGAAAAACAGGGGACTGTTTTTCAGAAAAGGAGTTGTTGATTCTGTGAGAAAAGTAAAAACAATGGATGGAAATACAGCTGCTGCGTATATTTCCTACGCATTCACTGAAGTAGCTGCCATTTATCCGATTACCCCTTCCTCTCCCATGGCGGAATCGGTGGATGAATGGTCCGCCCACGGAAAGAAGAACATTTTCGGCGACACGGTTCACGTTGTGGAAATGCAGGCCGAAGGCGGCGCTGCCGGCGCTTTTCACGGCTCCCTCCAGGGCGGTGCCCTGACCACCACCTATACCGCATCCCAGGGGATGCTCCTCATGATTCCAAATATGTATAAAGTGGCAGGCGAACTGCTGCCGGGCGTATTCCACATCGCTGCCCGCGCACTGGCCAACCATGCCCTCTCCATTTTCGGCGACCACCAGGACGTCATGAGCGCCCGTGCCACCGGCTGCGCCATGCTGGCAGAAGCAAACGCCCAGGAAATCATGGACCTGGCCGGCATTGCCCATCTGGCTGCCATCAAAGGCCGGATTCCTTTCATCAACTTCTTCGACGGCTTCCGTACCAGCCATGAAATCCAGAAGGTGGAAGTTTTGGGCTATGATGAACTGGCTCCCTTAATCGACCAGAAGGCTCTCGCTGAATTCCGTGCCCGTGCCCTCAGCCCGGACCATCCGGTGATTCGCGGCACCGCTGAAAACCCGGATGTCTATTTCCAGCACTGCGAAGCAGCCAACCCCTTCTACAATGCCCTGCCTGAAATCGTCCAGGACTACATGGACAAAATCAGCAAAATCACCGGCAGAAGCTACCACCTCTTCGACTACTACGGCGCTCCCGATGCAGACCGTATGGTCATTGCCATCGGCTCCGTCACCGATATCTGCAAAGATGTCACCGATGCCCTGAACGCCCATGGCGAAAAGGTAGGCGTCCTGAACGTTCATCTCTACCGCCCGTTCTCTGTGAAACACTTCCTCTCCCAGATTCCGGAAACCGTGAAGAAAATTGCAGTCCTTGACCGCACCCGCGAACCCGGCGCCATCGGCGAACCGCTCTACCTGGATGTGGTTTCCGCCATCGCTTCCTCCGGCCGCTCCATCAAAGTATGCGGCGGACGCTACGGCCTTGGCTCCAAGGACGTAATTCCGGAAGATATTATGGCAGTCTATGAACACCTGAAGGAAGAAAATCCGCGCCATAATTTCACCCTTTCCATCAACGACGACGTCACCGGCCTCTCCCTTGCACCCGTTCCGGTTCCGGAAATGCCGAGCAAACTGGTTTCCTGCAAATTCTGGGGCTTCGGCAGTGACGGCACCGTAGGCGCCAACAAGAGCGCCATCAAAATCATCGGCGACCACACAAACCTCTATGCCCAGGGCTACTTTGCCTATGACTCCAAGAAATCCGGCGGTGTCACCATTTCCCACCTCCGCTTCGGCGAAGACCCCATCCGGAAGCCCTACCTCATCCGGAAGGCCGACTACATTGCCTGCCACCGTCCGTCCTACATTTATAAATACGACCTCCTTAGGGGCTTCAAACCCGGCGGCATTTTCCTTCTGAACTCCCCCTGGAGAAAGGAAGACCTGGACCGGGTACTGCCGGCTGCCATGAAACGGAAGCTCGCTGCCCTTCATGCGAAGTTCTACATCATCGATGCCTTTGAAATTGCAAAGAAAATCGGTCTGGGCGGCCGTATCAACATGATCATGCAGGCTGCCTTCTTCCACCTCACCCACATCATTCCCGATGAAGATGCGGTGAAGTACCTGAAGGATTCCAATGAAAAATCCTACGGCCGTAAGGGCCAGAACGTGGTGGACATGAACAATGCCGCCGTGGACGCAGGCATGACCGGCATGGAAGAAGTGGAAGTTCCGGCAGAATGGGAACACGCCACCACCGGCGGCTCCATTGCCAGAGTAGCCCGTCCTGATTTCGTCAAAGACGTATGCGACGTCATGAACCGCCAGGAAGGGGACGACCTCCCTGTTTCCACCTGGAAAGGCCTGGAAGACGGCACATTCCCCTCTGGCACATCCAAGTACGAACGTCCCGCTGCTGCCATCAACATTCCTGAATGGATTCCTGAAAACTGTATCGAATGCAACCAGTGCTCCGTGGTATGCCCCCATGCCACCATCCGTCCGGTCCTGGTAACGGAAGAAGAAGCGGAAAAAGCACCGGAAGGATTCATTGTGAAAGAATTCAGGGGCCCCGTGAAAGGCCTGAAATTCCGCATCGTCATCGATCCGGAAGACTGCTACGGCTGCGGCATCTGCGCCAACACCTGCCCGGCTCCCAAGAAGGCTCTCGTCATGAAGCCTGCTGAAACCCAGCTGCCGAAACAGGAACTCTGGGACTACGCCATGAAGCTTCCTGCCCGCAAGAACCCGCTGGGCAAGGGCAACCTCAGAAGCGCCCAGTTTGAACCGACCTACTTTGAATTCTCCGGCGCCTGCGCAGGCTGTGGCGAAACACCGTATATCAATATGGTGACCCGCCTCTTCGGCGACCGCATGATGATTGCCAATGCCACCGGCTGCTCCTCCATTTACGGAGCCAGCTCCCCCTCCATGCCTTACACAAAGAATGCCAGAGGCCAGGGACCGGCATGGGCCAACTCCCTCTTTGAAGACAACGCGGAATACGGTCTGGGCATGCACCTGGGCGAAGCCAAACTTCGCGACCGTCTCACCGGCAAACTGAAGGAAGCACTCCCCGCTGCCGATGATACCGTAAAGACTGCCATCGAAGAATGGCTGGACAAGAAGGATATCGGAAACGGCACCAGAGACAGGGCAGACAAACTGGAAGCCGCCCTCACTGCAGAAGTTTCCGCTCATCCGGAATACAAGGAACTTTTGGACCTCAAAGACCACTTCGTGAAGAAATCCCAGTGGATCTTCGGCGGCGACGGCTGGGCCTATGATATCGGCTTCGGCGGCCTTGACCAGGTTCTTGCCTCCGGCGAAGACGTGAACGTCCTCGTACTGGATACAGAAGTGTACTCCAATACCGGCGGACAGTCCAGTAAATCCACCCCCGCCGCTGCCATTGCCAAATTCGCAGCCTCCGGCAAGAAGACAAAGAAGAAAGACCTTGGCATGATTGCCGTTTCCTACGGCTACATCTATGTAGCACAGATCGCCCTGGGCGCCGACATGAACCAGGCATTCAAAGCCATCAGCGAAGCAGAAGCCTATCCGGGACCGTCCCTCATCATCGCCTACGCTCCCTGCATCAATCACGGTCTGAAAGCAGGCATGGGCAAGTCCTCTGAAGAAGAAAAGAGAGCCGTGGAATGCGGCTACTGGTGCAACTGGCGCTACAACCCCACCCTTTTGGAACAGGGTAAGAACCCCTTCCATCTGGACAGCAGGGAACCGAAAGGAAACTTCCGGGAATACCTCATGGGCGAAGTCCGCTTTGCATCCCTTGCCAAACTCTTCCCCGACAAGGCAGAAGAACTCTTCGAAAAGACAGAAAGAGACGCCAAACAGCGCCGCGAAAACTACGTCCGTATCCAGAAATCCTACGATATGGAAATCGAAGCAAGAAAAGCAGCTGAAAATAAATAATCAGCAGACTGAAAAAGCCATGGCCATGGGCCATGGCTTTTTCTGATGGGTTCAAAGGGTTCAGAAGGTTCAAAAGGTTCAAAAGGTTCAGAGGGTTCAGAGGGGTGGTGGCGGCTTCGCCGCAGGTTATGGCCGCCTACGGCGGCGGGTTGTGTAGAAAGGTTGTGTTCGCTTCGCTCAAGGAAAAGGAGAGAATTTAAAGTCCGGACCTATCCTCAGGGCTTCGCCCAGCTCCATTCCGGCCGGGCAAACAAAAGGAAAGCGATTCTAAATTTCTTGTTTCCCCTTGAGGGGGAACGCCTCGAAGAGGCAAAGGGTGTACGAGGTTAAGAATGATGATGCTGCTCCATTGTTATCCTACGCAGGGC
>ENA-ORCL01000110-ORCL01000110.1-human-gut-metagenome-genome-assembly--contig:-NODE-110-length-40707-cov-136.033793_pt1 | contig 40707 bp, 35 predicted proteins | sample MGYA00242987_ERZ507988 | MGnify/ENA primary metagenome ERZ507988 (study PRJEB26167, sample SAMN06115466) | human gut metagenome | host: Homo sapiens | place: China:Hubei | collected 2016-05-19... | reverse complement strand
AACCGCATCAATAACGAGGGCAAGCTCATATCAGACAGGAATGATTACAGGCGTAATGAGCAAGTGACCAAGGCTCTTAAATCCAAGTATGGGCTTACTTACGGAACTGACAAGAGCAAGACTAACACTCGCAAATTACGCAATGCTGAGCGTGCCAAATATGAGATTCACAATGCAGTCAAGGATGCCTTGAAAGTCGTAGAAAATTGGCATAAGTTCAAGAATGAACTTGCAAAGCGAGGTGTTCACTTGGAGTTAGTCTATAAGGACAAGGAGAGAACCAAGGTGCAAGGTATCCGTTTCTGCAAGGATGGATATAGTTTCAAGGGGACACAGATTAGCCGAGACTATAGCTTTGGCAAACTGAATGCGAGATTTGAGGGAATGGAGAAACACGTTTCATCAAGAGACAACTCTACTCTGCAATACGAGCAAGGCTATCACAAGAGCAACGATGAGCCATCCATGTCGGATAGCAGCCAAGACCTTTGGTACGGCATTTCTTCCATTGGACTTTTTGCTCCAGCTAATGCTCAGACCTTTGAGTCATTCCCAGAGGATGAATCAGCCAAGAAGAAAAAGAAGAAACGCAGAAGAGGCTTTAGCCTTTGATGCAAGTTACAAACCAAACAACATCAGAAATATGAAAGAAGAAATATTGGAAGCCATCTACGGCACAGTTGAGAGATTGGAGCAGAAAGTCGATGAACATTCTGCTTCACCAAAGAACGCAGGAGCGGAAACAGTTCTTAGCCCTGCAAGTGTTGACACAAGCAAACTTGAAAAAGCCATCCTTTCTGTGCTGTACAAAAATTCCGTGGAAACGCAATTCGTTCCACGGAATTTTCCTTAAGTTATTTTATCGTATCTCCATAATCAGCTTCCTCTTCTTCCTGTAAATATAAGCATATTACATTAAGATAATCTACAATTTCCTTGTGTGTTAAATTTAACTTTTTAATACAAGAGCAGAATTCCATAATAACACCTTCTGGATTATAGTCCCCTCGGCTATTAAAGATGAAAATTTTCTCTCTCTTATAGACAAAAATTTGTCTTGGAAAATGTGGTCCCATGCCTTTGAAAGCATATATTCCATCCACAAAATTATAATTATTAGGAGAGATGAGGTTTACAACATTTTTACTTGCATTTGTATATTTATCTTCATAGTTATTTTCTATTTGTTCCGCTATACTATCAGGTAAGCACACACTTTTTAGTGAATCTAAGCATTGTCCCTTAATTGATATGTAAGGAACAATGCTACAGATAAAACATAATAGGATTTTATTGATTATCGTTATTTTCATTGTTATTTCTTAATTTACCTCACAAAGTTACACCATAAAAACGGCAATTCTCCGATTTTGTTTCTCTCAACTCAAAGGTTGCCATAAGCAGCACCTTATTGCCATCTATGTTATCTTCGTAGAAGAAGCGATAGACGCCTGGCTTGTTTGGCAGAATATCGGGAAAAAGATGGGCCGTGATGGTGCCGCTTTGACCATCGCTTAAAACATGACCGATGGCCGTGAACGAGCAATCGGTGGGCACAACAAACCAATTGCCATCCGCTCCTTGGGCTGTGATGCTATATGCTTCGCCATACACAAATTCCTCGCCACTATGGTTGGTAATCGTGAATCTGATTTCCGTGGTGCTCAATGGATAGGAAGGCTTCTCCGCCTTGAGGGAGATGCCTTGGTAGGTGCTCACGCCTTCCCTGTTGTCGATGATAGGGGCCAACTTGCCCTCAAACCTGATGGCGGGCGAGTTGTAAATCTGCCTACGAAACTCCAGCTGCTTCTCCTTCGTGTTCCAACGGAGCGCAACATCAATGGAGTTGGATCCCATTCCAAATCCAACAACATTTCGCAAGGCCGGGGTCTTGTCTTCCGACAGGAACTTCCGCTCAAGTATCCGCATAATGGCGTTCAGTTCCCTATGCGAATATTTACGCGCCGAAGCCTTGCGATAGGTTCTCTTCTTGCTCTTGACAACTCTCTTTTTGCTAATGGTCGCTACCTTCTTTTGTTGAGCGGCAAATGACTGTTTGCAAGCAGCAAAAGCTGTTTGCATTGAAAGGAACATTGTCAATCCTAATATTATTGCATTGAGGAGTTTTGGCTTCTGTCTCATAGTTATCAGCAATTAATAATTTAACATGTAGAGAGATATGAACTCTTATAGTATATTTCTTTTCTTATGAGAAAAGTTCAATTTATTTTGCAAATATTTAGTTTATCCACAAAATGATGCTATGATATTATTTTGTCTCTCATAATCTCTTCAATCATTGCGTTCCTTTTTGTCCGTGATAAGTTCTTTCATATCCACAGACAAGAACTGTGCAATTTCAAGAAGTGTGGTAAGGTTGGGTTGAGAACGGTTGCATACGTAAGCATTGACCATACTGAAACTCCTTCCTAACTTCTTTGCAAGCCATGTTTGGCTTATCCCTTTGTCCTCTAAGACTGCTCTTATGCGATTTAACTTCATGTTTTTATCGTTTTTACGCTACAAAAATAATATTTTATCGTGATAATCCATCCAAATCCCTTGAATATCTGCTGTATTCCGTCGTAATTTAGACAAAATATAAATATAATCTGCAAAAATGGAACTAAGCAATTGATTTCCCAATATGGCAAGATACATATATGCGTTTATGAATATGTTCTTTTTGCCATACTCTTAAAATGACGTTACATGAAAATTACTGTTGGTAACTACTCTTTTACCTTTGCAAAGACTAATCTTAATATTTTGTAAAATCACAGCATAAAATGTTGTTTTTCAGAAATTAGATTTAACTTTGCACTCGAAATCAAAGCGTTCTTTGTATATTGCAAAGTTGTGAAAGAAAAAGAATATAGCTCGTTTCTAAATCGTTAGCAGTCACATTCTTTAAAGAACTTAACATACTGACATTCAATCAATAAAAGATTTTGCTGTGACTCGCTGCGTGCAACATCTTCAATTATCAATCTCCTATTTTGTAGTAAGACTAATTGTTCAATATATATCAGTTGTTTGTCGTAGCTCATATATCCAAATAAAAAGTAAAGCCTCATCTTAGTACACATCGTTGAGAGGAGTGGTGGGATTTATAGCTACAAAAATGTGGCTTTAATTCGCATTCTCCAAATATTTTCTAAGAAACCAGCTTATCGGGTAGAGAATTTTACGCAAAAGTTCTAAATTCCATAAATTTCTCCTAGATAGTCATGGGATATTTAGAAAAATATCGTATCTTTGTCCCCGAATTAAGGCGTTCTTTGCATATTGCAAAATACAGAAACGAGCAGAAGTCCGCTCGTTTCCATATTGTTACCTGTATAATATAGGCAAACGCCCAACTTCTTGATTTTCAATCAAAGTCCAATTTAGAGCGAGTTATTATTTTTAACTCAAAGAAAAGGTCGCTTAATACTGGTGAGATCTTTCTCTTATACTATATAAAAGTTCTGTTTAGCCTATAAAAGTTCTATTCAAAGGCTTTGAATGTCCGTTCAGAGCCTTTGAATGTCCGTTCAAAGCCTTTGAACGGAGATTTCAATGTGATTTAATGATTTTTGTTGTGTGATTTAACGATTTTAGTTGACCACTCTAAGTATTATTGACAATACGAGTAGACTCAGTTATGCCTTATTTATAATTCACATTGACTTACTTATTTTTTAGTCATCTTTACAGTTGACTGCTTATGTCTATAGTCGCAAATAATACCTCAACGCTCCCAACGAACGGGTGGTCTCGGGATGCGAGAGGATGATAAACTCTCGAAGCAGGCGCTCGGGATGAAAACTGGTCTGCTCGAAATAAGGCTGCGAACTGGTACTTGCCTGAAAGACTCGCCCCGTCTTCATCGCCTTCAGCTGGCTGTAGCCGGGATATTCCTGCAGCAACTCGGCACGCGAGAGAGGATGGTCACCCCAATACTTTGTCGCCCAAACATCCACCTCGTCAGCCTTTGCCAAGATCTGCTCAGGACTCATGGGAAGACTGCCGCTATGGGTGTCGTCGGCAAAGAGATAACGGGCATGAGCATCCTGCAGCAAGGTGCCTATGGTGCTGCGTCCGCCAGAAACATACCACACACTTCCCGTCTTGCGCTCGGTAAGGATGGAATAGCCTAAGGGCAATTTGGCTGCAAAGGCTTTCAAATGGAGATAAGATTTCTCTATGCCGCTAAAAAGACTGGTAGCCTTTTCGGAGCCGTAGAGCAAGCCGTAAAACTTAATCCACTCAGAACGGCCCAAGGGCGAGGTCTCCATGTAGTCGGCAGCCTCGATGATAGGTATTTGCAAGGCCGAGAGTTTGCCGTAACCGCCGCTGTTCTCGAAGGGCGAGAGAAGCAGGGCATCGGGACGGAGCGACATGATGCGCTCGATATCTGGCTGCATGCTGGAACCGCAGTTGGATATGTAGGGACGAGACTTGTGTGAAGTACGCCTCTGAACATCGGGAATAAGGATGTATTCGAGGTCGCAGACACCCGCGATGGCTTGCTGACGGCCCAGCTCGTAGAGCAGCTGACAATGGGCTGAAGTGGTGATGATGCTCTTCGTCAGGGGTGTGCGCAGGATGTCGCAGGGTGTTGTTCCTGTAATTGCTGTCTTCTGGTCGGCCAGTTTCTTAGCCACCTCGTCGCCTTCTGCCCCCTTGGGAACGAGTAGATAGCGATGAAGCACCCCACCCTGTTTCCAGGGATTGAGCACCACAGCCTCAGTATAACCCTTGTGGCGAATGAGTTGTAAGTACTTGGCATAGTCGAGTTGGATGGTGTCGCCCGAAGCCTGAGCTGTAGCAGTTCGGTTTCCGCACGAGTTGAACAACAGCATAAAGCCAGAGAGCCATACCAGCACACAGAGTGCCAGCATATTATAATGTTGATAATACCTTTTTATTATTGACATGATTTTTTAATGATGGAAGTTCAAGAAGTTAATCAAACTCAAGTTTCACATATGGTTCAAGTACGGACTGAAGGCCCAGAAGTTCCAGAAGCAGCACGCCCTGAAGGGGCAGAAGCTCTTAGCCCAGGGCATCGCCCTGGGTAATTACGGCAGCAAACCTGTCGCCCTGTAAGGGCAAAAGCTTTAAAACTCCTAACAATTTATAAGGCTTTTGCCCTTACAGGGCGCCTTGCTGATTGTCATTGTACCCAGGGCGTTGCCCTGGGCTAAGAGCTTCTGCCCTTTCAGGGCGTGTGGGGCAAAACTTGCGAAACTTCAGTTAATCAACAACTACTTGAAAAATCAGAATACCACTTTCTTGCCCTTGTGGATGTAGATTTTGCCGCGTTCCACACGTTCCACCCTTTGTCCTGTAAGAGTATAGTAGGCAGCATTGCCCTGCACCTGGTGATCAGGAACCGTGGGGATCTGGATGCCTGAAGAAGGACGTTTGCGAGGCGTGATGATGTAGGGATTGTCATCGTAGCCCTCTACGAGATGAAGGTCTACCACGGAACTGACCTCTGTAGAGGTCTCTCCTAACCATCCGCAATACTGGAAGATACCTGTCTTTACACGGATGAAATCAATATGGTCAAGAACTACTTGATTGCCCTCATCATCTACCGCCCAGTTGATATCGAAGGAAGAATAGAGTGAATCGGTGGCGGGACAAGCATCCGCATAGCCATAGGCATCCTTGGCATAACGATACTGCACCCAATAGGTACCCTTTCCACTGGTATCGATGGCATTGTTGGGCAACTTACCACCCTTAAAAGTCAGTTCATCCTTACCTTCCCAAAGAGGCCAATACGACTGACGATGATAAACATTCTTGCAATGATAGCCGGTAGAATCACGGCGTTCACCATTCTTGTCTGTCCACGAACATTCCCATTTGATATAATTATCGTGGGAGGAGCCGAACTGCGAATGTTCACCGCTTTCCGCCGTAGGCTTGTGATAAGTGATTTCGAAGTCATGGATTTCGGAGGTATAGTATTCCGAGCCTGCAAGCTCATACCATTTTGCCGACTCTAAGTTCTTGCCGACTCCCACATATACGATACCTGGTTCGATGGAACCACCAATCGTAGCTGCACCATAAATTGGGTCAGCGTTAGCGTAGAATCCATTGCCCAATACAAGGAAGTCTGAACCTGGCTTGTTCTCTATCGGATGGTCGAACTTGACGGTGATATAACCACCGTATGTACCGAGGTGCACCAAACCATCACCACTCAACTGTTCCTCGCATCCTTGGTTCACATCGTCTTGCGTGGAGTTTTCATCTGCAGCAGGCAGGGTATTGACGAATTGTCCTGGTGCCGGATGGTACTCCAACACCTCGACCTTTTGTGTCTGCGCCTGCACAGCAAAGGCAAGCACAGACAAGACAGAAGTCAATATAACTTGTTTTATACTTAAAACCATAAATTATTTATAGATTTCAATATCATCGATTACAAGATATGCAGGAGCAGCAAAGCCATAACCATTGTCTTGATCCTTAGAGAACTCATAGTTAATTTTCAAGGTATTGATTTTACCAAGAGAAGACAAGTCAACATAAGCCCAATCGGTCAAAGCTTTCTTACCATCCTGAATACGATACTTCACCATACCCTGAGAGATACCGGCAGCATCGAAGCCCTCGAATGTTACATCGATAAAGGTGTCATCAGTAGCTGACTGGTTGAAGCTATCGCCTTGTGTCAAAGAATGGAGGAAATAAGAGTTGTTGGTAATCCACAAACCCTTGACTTGGCGAGCAACACCATCCTGGAAGTCAAATACAGGACGAGAATCTGTTGCGAACTGGCTTCCATCGCTATAACCGTATGTTACAATGAAGTTATCACCAGAGTGAGCAGGAGTTTCTGTAGGCAGAGAAAGCTGCGTATTGGAGCCACCATTTGCAATATCACAATGATAATTAGAAACAGCAGCTCCACCTGACCAATAAGCCCAACTACCATATGCATTATTCAACTTAGAGTGCAAAGATGTAGCTTCGTCTGTCCACTCATAGACACCTTCGTCTGTATAAAAGCCACTGCCATCAGCTCCATAAAGAAATGGACCACCATATTCAGGTGAATCAATCAAAGCACTCCACTTGCTGCCCTCGAAGTCAATCGTATAATAAGGTGCCTCCTTGACAAGCCCCATCACACTATATTGTGCAGTGCGCTCATTAAAGATAACAAGCACGGAATCCTGCTGATAACCACTCTCGAAGGTATAGAACTTAGTGCTTCCTTTGGTTGCAGTACCAGACACTGCGATAGGAGCATTAGCATCCCCCTCAGGACCGAAATAGAGGTCGGAACCTGTATTGCTGGTTGCCTGGAACTTGAAAGTATCATCAGCCTTCGGCATCAGTTTACCAGCCCACATATAGTCAGCGATAAGGCTCATGCCCTTGAACTGGAAAGTAGTTGCCTTACCAAAAAGGCTAACGCCCTTTAAGTTAGACTTATATACAGGAGCCTGAGCAGGCTGAGTTGGTTCATCATCGGTAACTGTGATGGTAGTGCTCTCCAAAGGGAAAGAATATTTCTGACCATTCGACTCAACTGTGAATACTGATTGCGCAGAGGCAACCAATGGCATTGCCATCAACAATGAAACAAATATCTTTTTCATACGATTTAATTCTTTTACTTGATTACTTTTCTTGTTTTACCATTACTCTTGATAATATAGATTTTGCCCGGTACAATATGTGAGGCTTTTGTACCATCTATATTGTAGATTTCCTCGATATTCTTGCCTTCAACAACTACGTTATCTTTGATTCCAGTAGGAGTGAAATCATGGCTTTCAGCTGTGATTTTCTCAACATCAGCACAGTCAGCCAAAACAAGTTGCTTGTTGTCAGCCATAGAGAGTACACATAGCTTTCCATCCTCGGTCTGAATCTTTGGTCGATCGGTGAAAGCCACATACTTGCTACCACCTGATTTAAGAGTCACGCATACCGCATTAAGCGTAGGTTTCTCTTCACCAGAGGCGAAAGCAGAAAGAGCAATGAAAGGCATTGCCATCATAAGTAAATACTTTCTCATAAATGAATTGTTTTTATGTTAATACTATGCCCTTACAGAGGGCGATTTTTCTTTATTTTAAAGTCACCTCAGAATCCCCAACATTTCATTAAAAATGTAATTTATGGCAAAGCCAAGAAGTGGGCGGGATTCAAGCCATCCAAGTAATACTTGTTAAGCTGATTTCCTTGCCTGTCAAACTCAAAGACATAGCCATTGGTGGCATAACTCCTCGCATCCGACACATAGAGATGACCTGAATAAGGAGAGATATAAATGCCATAGGGTGACTGCATCTGCCGGATGACTTCCTCTGCACCAGCATATTCTGCCAGTCCCTCTTCCACTTGCATGGAAGGCAAGCTAATGGTATGTATAGAGTACTGATATTCACCAGTATTATAGGAAAAGGCAGAACCTATGGTATAGAACTTACCATCATACGTGCAGTTATAGGTGGCAGGGAAATCAAACACCCAAAACTCCTCACTCTCCATGTTGAGCACCACAGACTTCGGTTCCACATCGTAGTAATCTCCACAAGAGTTGATGCAGATAAACTGTCCGCATTGCGACATCTTACCATAGAGATTGATGCAACCCGTGTCAATGCGCTTGAGTTCCTTCATCGTCTGGGCATCTATCACCGAGACGGTGGTCTCATAATCATGTCCCTCTTGGAAGGAATAGCCTCCCGTATTGGCGACAAAGAGCCGCCCCTTGTAATAAGCGATGCCCTCAGGCTCATAACCCACATGGCAGGTATCCACGATTTCCTTCGTTCTCACATCCACCTTCGCCACATAACCATGGTTGGCATACGAGGTACAATAGAGGTAGTCGCCATCTGTAGTCAATTTGCGGTTGTTCGGAATATCCTCGGTGGCAGCTATCGCCCTACCATCCGAATAGATATACTGGATGATGTTCGACCAGTTCACAGAGATGGCTATCAAGGTATCGTTTACCTGAATGATGTCATTGCCTGTGTCACCCAGACGATGCTTTGGATTTTGCTTCTGATACCACTTGTTGACGAGCGTTCCCTGATCGAGATAAGAGATGCAGGAGTTGTCCATGCCCCATAATCCCTCACAGAGTATCAAGAGCTTGTCCTCCGTCTTCGTAGGTGTAGAGATGACGACTTCATCGTTCACCTCCATCCGGCAGCCCGAAAATAAGATAACCAGCATCACTAGACAAATACCCCATCTGCCTCTATGTTCTTGCCAGCCTTTATTTTTTATCAATTGAATCTTCATTCCAATCTTGAATTATTTGCAAGAGAATTATCTTTCCCTTCGGCCGATGACCGTTGGTTCTTCACTCTTGGTTCTTCACTTTTAAAGTTCAAACTTCACCGTACATTTCCAGTTTCTACCTGGCATCGGATAGCGTTTCACCACCTCATGCCGGGAATCGGCCAGGTTGTTGCATTCAAGGGTCGTTTGCAACACATGCTTCCCTATCTTGAATCGCTTGTTCAACTTCAAGTCTATTGTGTACCAATCGCCCAACAGGTCGTCGGCATTATTGGACACCAACGCAAAGCGCTCACCTGTATAAAGGAATGAGGTGCAGAGCGAATAGGAATCATATCCCAAGTCAAGAATGACCGAACCCGAATGCATCGGTGAGTACGGAATGTAATTCTTGTACTCAGGATCGGAAGGCATCGTATAGTCCTTGTCTATCTGATAGGTATAGTTGGCATTAGCCGCCAATGAGAACTTGCCCCAGTCCTGATTATACCCACCAGAGAAAGATGCACCATACGACTTCACCTTGCCAAAGTTGACCATCGACCAGCGGAACTGACACTTCATCGGTATCGCCACGATCTTGTCATCAATATGGTTATAATACCCATCAACCGCAAAATGGAATCGCTTACCCTTATAGTCGATACCCGCATCCCATTGCGAGGTATATTCCGGATTCAACTTCGTATTGCCCACCAAGGTATAGTACAAGTCGTTAAGCGTAGGAGCTCGGAAGATGCGCTTGTGGAAGGCACGGAAGATCCACTCGTCTTTCTTGTATGACAAGAGGAACATCGGGGTGAGCTTTTGCATCGCATCGGCTTGCGCCACGGTGTGGTCTTGTATGTGCGTATAGAGCAATGCCACATTGGCCTCCCATCCCTTGTACGAACCAATGAGCGAGAGGAGCGACTTGGAGTCGATGCGATAAACGTAGTTGAAGCGATAGACATCGCAGTCGAGGTCGGACCATCGCAGGTCGGTGCTTGCTGTCAGCGAGAGATAGGTACTGTTGTAAGAACCAGCCACAGAGGCGTATAAGTCCTGTTGGGTGTAGTGATTGTTGCAGTACATAGCGGCAGCATTGGTCGATGGGTCCTGCAGATAATGCAGATAGTCGAATGCATACTTCATGTTGGCCTTCAGACCGAAACGGCTCCACAGTTTCTTGTACGAAGCCTGTGCGAAGAAGTTCTGATCCCATTGCCGGTCGGTGGAGTCCCATTGGTCGGAGAGTCGTCTGACGACAGGACCAGGCAAGCCCCTTTCGGAGTTATAATAATAGGTGTGGACCGACAGTCCCCGATAGAAGCCTGCTGCCTCAAGCCGGTAGAAGGTGATGTCGGAATTGTGACGGCGCCCTATCGTGTCTTCCGAAGCCGACTGGAACCGGAACTTATAGTCGCCGTCGCTGTGCTGATATTCCCCATCTACAAAGAGCCAGTTCTTCAAGGCGAAATAGAGTTTGGCTTTCTGCAGTCCAAACGATCCCAGTCCGTACTCTCCCGTCAGCATAGTGCGGTCGGGACGACGGGTCTGCATATAGACCGTAGCAGCCGAGGCGTACTCGGAAGCCGACTGCAGACGCTCGTTCCTGTTGGCGTTGTATAGCGACACAGACTCCATGTTGGACAAAGAGTACTTGCCCAAATCCACCTGTCCGTTCTGTGCATTGGTGATACGAATGCCGTCGAGATACACGCCGACATGCTGCGATCCGAGCGACCGCACGTTGACGGTCTTCAGTCCGCCCAGTCCACCATAGTCTTTGATTTGCACGCCCGAGAAATACTTCAGGGCATCGGCCACGGAGGTGGTAGACAGGTTCTGCAGCATCTCGCCCTGGAGGGTTTGACTGGGTGTAAGGTAATGAGGGCGCTCGCCCACACACACCACCTCGTCGAGCGATAGCGTGTCGCGATGAATCGTACCTACATTCTGCGCATGACATGGCATCACACAGAGGCACAATAATCCTTTGCAGATTTTCTTCATCTTATCCTAAAAAACTTAATGGTTCTCCATCCCAAAACCTAACCCACGAGGCGGGATAGAATCATAGACAGAAAGCATAAATACTTATAGTATGCTGATTGATACATACAGTGAGCACACACATTGTCTCTCTATGGCAACGGCAGGTCTTCTGGCTCGCGTCGTCAAACTCGTTCAAGCGGTCTTCCCGAAAAAATGTCAGTGACCATCATGCTTGCCCAATAAGACGCATACAGCAGCGGGACTGCTCAGGCTTCTCACCTGATTCCCTTTTCATCGCAACACCTCCTATTGCCTCAGCGGAACGAAGATAGTTGCGAACCAATTGCGGCTGCAAAGGTAAATAAAAAATATGAACCCACCAAGGTTTCTTGTTTATTTTTGTTAAAAACTTTCATACATAATAAACCATTAACCCGAAATGTCATCTTTTTTTTAGTGTAAGTCGCGAGGGGACAAGAAGATAACTTCTCAAAAAACAGATATCAACAAATAATATATAAAGGATGAGAAAAGTAAGAACAATCACAGAGGCAATCGTAGGCTTGATGATAGCCTCAATGCCCTTCTCGGCAGAGGCACGTCAATGGAGTCTGAAAGACTGCATCGACTACGCCCTGGCAAACAATATCTCGTTGCAGAAAACACGTCTGCAGGCACAGAGTGCCCACGAAGACTATCTGCAGTCGAAGGCAGCCTTGTTGCCATCGCTCAGCGCTTCTACCAACCAGAATGTCAACTACACGCCATGGGTGGCCAACGGCATCTCTGGTGACGGATACTCCAAGGCTTCCATCGACAAGGTGTACTACAACGGCACGTACAGCGTGATGGGCAACTACACCCTTTACGACGGCGGCAAGCGACAGGCGCAGATGAAGCTCAACAAACTGGCGGGCGAGGCTACACAACTCGATTCTGCCACACAGGCTGCCAAACTGCAGGAGCAGATAGCCCAGCTCTACGTCCAGATACTCTACTCCACCGAGGCCATCAACGTGAACCAGGAGAGCTATCAGTCGAGCTTGGAGAACGAGAACCGTGGCAAGGAGATGGTGAAGATCGGCAAGATGTCGAAAGCCGACTTGGCTCAGCTCACCGCTCAGAGAGCACAGGATGAATACAACATTGTGGAGGCAAAGAACAATGTGAGAAACTACAAGCGACAACTCAAGGAACTGTTGCAGATAACCGACGAAGAGGCTTTCGACGTGGTGATGCCCAACACGACCGAGGCGATGGCGCTGGCTGAGATTCCTGCCCTGCAAAGTGTTTACACGGCTGCTCTCGACCGTCGACCCGAGATGAAGGTCTATCAGAACCAGTTGGCACAGAACGACCTGGACGTGAAGATAGCCAAAGCTGGCAAACTGCCAACCATCGGTTTGAATGCAGGCTTGTCTACGAGTACAACTTCCATGAATACAAACAGTTGGGGTTCACAGATAAAGAACAACTTCAATGTGGGCGGTGGCTTCAGCGTGAGCATTCCGCTCTTCGACAACCGACAGACAAAGACAGCTGTCAACAAGGCTTGCATCCAGCAACAGCAGATTCTTCTCGACATGAAGAACGAGCAGACACAGCTCTACTCCACCATCGAGAACTACTGGCTGCAGGCCAACACCAACCAGAGTCAATACCAGGCTGCCAAAGTGAGCCGCGAGAGCGCACAGGAAAGCTACAACCTGCTGAGCGAGCAGTTCCGCTTAGGACTGAAGAACATCGTGGAACTTCGCACAGGCAAGGACAACCTGTTGCGTGCCCAGCAGAACGAGTTGCAGGCAAAATACCTCGCCATCCTCAACCTCGACATGCTGAAGTTCTATCAGCAAGGAAGAATCTTGTAAAGGTAAAAAGGTAAAAGAGTAAAAAGGTAAAAAAGTAAAAAAAGTAAAAACATTCAATATGAAAAAGCTGAAGATAAGCAAAGTTTGGATTGCCATGACAGTTGTGGTAATCATAGCCGTGGCTGTCTGGGCACTCTCAGGCGGAAAGGAAAAGGAAGAAATCAACTTCAAACAGGAGAAGGTGAGTCTGCAGACCCTGAAGAACAGCGTGACTGCCACAGGTACCATCGAGGCGGTGACAAGTGTCACCGTGGGTACACAGGTATCTGGTATTGTCAACAAACTCTACGTCGACTACAACAGCCAGGTGAAGAAAGGCCAGGTCATCGCCGAACTCGACAAGACCAACCTGCTGAGCGAGCTCAACACCGCCAAGGCCAACATGGCGAGCGCCCAGAGTCAGCTCAACTACCAGAGCGCCAACATGAAGCGCTATCAGACCCTCTACCAGAAAGGACTCGTCAGCGCCGACGACTATGAGAATGCCCTCCTCACCTATCGACAGGCCAAGGAGCAGGTGGCCACAGCCAAGGAACAGGTACAACGTGCGCAGACCAACTTAGGCTACGCCACCATCACCTCGCCTATCGACGGAACCGTTATCTCGAAGAGTGTGGAGGAAGGTCAGACCGTGGCTGCCAGTTTCAACACTCCTGAGCTCTTCACCATCGCCAAAGACCTGACCAACATGCAGGTAGTAGCCGACGTGGACGAGGCTGACATAGGTGCTGTGAAGGAGGGCGACCGCGTTACCTTCACCGTCGACGCTTATCCCGACGACACCTTCGAGGGTACGGTGAAGCAGGTGCGTCTGCAGGCCACGACAACCAACAACGTGGTAACCTACGAGGTGGTGATCAGCGCACAGAATGCCGATCTGAAACTGAAACCGGGACTCACCGCCAATGTCACTATCTACACGCAGGAACGTACTGGCGTACTGGCTGTAGCCAACAAGGCGCTGCGCTTCACACCTACTAAGGAAACCGTAGGCAAAGACATGAAGATAGTTGACTGCAAGGGCAAGAACAAGGTGTGGACCCTCGACGGCAAAACCCTTACCGCTCACCCAGTGAGCATCGGTCAGACCGACGGAATGCATACAGAGATAACTAAGGGACTGAAGGCCGGTCAGCAGATTGTGACCGAAATCGTGGTGAACACACCCGAGGACGACAGCGAGGACCAACAGCAAAGCCAGGGACTGATAAGCGGACCGGGTCCAAGGGGAAAGAAGAAGTAAGGGTTTGCTGTCACTTCTCAACCCAGCTAAAGTTTATTCTGAACCCAGCGAAAGTTCAATAAAAGTACAATCATCATGTCAGAAAACATAGAAAACAAAGCCAGCCAAGACCAGAAGAAGGTCGTGATTGAGCTCGACAACGTAAGGCGCGACTTCCTCGTAGGCGACGAGACGGTTCATGCCCTCAAGGGCGTGAGCTTCAAGATCTACGAGGGCGAGTTTGTCACCATCATGGGTAAGTCGGGTTCGGGCAAGTCTACCCTGCTCAACCAGTTGGGTTGTCTCGACACCCCATCGAGTGGCGAATACTACCTCGACGGCGTGTCGGTACGCACCATGTCGCGTTCGGAGCGTGCCGTGCTGCGCAACCGCAAGATAGGTTTTATCTTTCAGAACTATAACCTCCTGCCCAAGACCACGAGCGTGGAGAATGTGGAACTGCCCCTGATGTACAACCCCTCGGTAACAGCCGAGGAGCGCAAGCAGAGGGCGATAGAGGCGCTGAAGGCCGTAGGACTGGGCGAACGTCTCTATCACAAGAGCAACCAAATGTCGGGTGGACAGATGCAGCGTGTGGCCATAGCCCGCGCCCTGGTCAACAACCCCGCCGTCATCCTTGCCGATGAGGCAACGGGCAACCTCGACACACGTACAAGTTTCGAGATTCTCGTGCTTTTCCAGAAGCTCTACGCAGAGGGACGTACCATCATCTTCGTGACCCACAACCCCGATATTGCCAACTATTCGAGCCGTAACATCGAGTTGCGCGACGGTCACATCATCAGCGACGAGTACAATCCGCACATCCTCTCTGCCGCCGAGGGTCTCGCTGCCCTGCCGGCGAATACGGATGAGTAATTTTTCAATATTAATGATTTAAAATGCGATGAATTATCAGAATCTATTCAAGATAGCCATCAGGGCGATCGCAGCCAACAAGATGCGGTCGTTTCTCACGGCTTTGGGTATCATTATAGGTATTGCTGCCGTCATCACCATGCTCGCTATCGGACAGGGCAGCAAGGCAAGCATCAAGGCCAACATCGCCGAGATGGGAAGCAATATGATCATGATTTCGCCAGGTGCCGACATGAGGGGCGGTGTGAGACAGGACGCCTCTGCCATGGAGACCCTCAAACAGGCAGACTATCAGACTATCAAGGACGAGTGCAACTACATCTCTGCCATCTCGCCTACCGTCAACAGCAGCGGTCAATGGATCAACGGCAACAACAATACGCAAAGTTCCATCTACGGTGTGAATCAGGACTACCTGAGCATTCGACAGCTCAAGGTGGCCGACGGTGAGATGTTTACCGACAACGACATCAAGGCGGCTGCCAAGGTGTGCATCCTGGGACAGACAGTGGTGGATTATCTCTTCCCCGACGGCAGCGACCCCGTGGGCAAGGTGGTGCGATTCAACAGCATCCCCTTCCGTGTGGTGGGTGTGCTGAAGAAGAAGGGCTACAACTCCATGGGCATGGACCAGGACGACCTGGTGCTGGCGCCCTACACCACCGTGATGAAACGCATCCTGGCACAAACCTACTTGGGCGGCATCGTCTGCTCGGCGATTACCGAGGAAGCTTCGCAACCGGCTCAAGACCAGATAACGGAGATCTTGCGACGCAACCATAAGCTCAAGGACGCCACCGATACGACCGAGGCAGACGAGGACGATTTCAACATCCGTTCGCAGGAGGAGATTTCGAGCATGATGAACTCCACCATGTCGACCATCACTATCCTTCTTGGATCTGTGGCAGGCATCTCGCTCCTCGTGGGCGGTATCGGCATCATGAACATCATGTATGTGAGTGTGACGGAGCGCACCCGTGAGATTGGTCTGCGCATGAGCGTGGGAGCACGTGGTGTCGACATCCTCAACCAGTTCCTCATCGAGGCCATCCTGCTCAGTGTGACAGGCGGTGTGATAGGTGTGCTGTTGGGAGTCAGTCTGTCGGTAGGACTGCAACAGTTCCTGCACGTAGCCACGCAGATAGAGCCCTGGAGCATCATCATGAGCTTTGCTGTTTGTACCTTCACAGGTGTCTTCTTCGGCTGGTATCCTGCCAAGAAAGCTGCCCGCCTCGACCCTATCGAAGCCATCAGATACGAATAAAAATCTCTCGCTATTCTGCACAATAATTTCCCAATCGGGACGTTATTGTTGCAGAAAAGAACAAAAAAACACTATAAAACATGATACTAAACTGTGTCGTTATTGACGATGACCCAGAGGCTCTGAACCAGATAACGAGCCACATCAAGCGAACACCAACCCTACAACTTATTGGTGCTTATACCAGTGCGCGGGAGGCTGTAAGAGACGTGAGGAACGGACATGTCGACGTGCTCTACCTCGCCATACAGATGCCCGAACTGAGCGGCATTGAGTTTGCTCGTCTCGTGCCGGAGAGTTGCCGTCTGGTCTTCACCACAGCCTATAAGGAGTATGCCTTCGACGGTATCAAGGCTGGAGCTGCCGACTATCTGCTCAAACCCATCAGCTTCGAAGACTTTCAGGAGTCGTACAAGCGAGTGAGGGCTACCTTTGACGAATACCAGTTGCAGGACCCGATAGAGCGCGACCGCTGCTTAGTAGCCAGGGTTGAGAATAAGTTTGTCCGCATCGACCTCGACGATATTCTCTACATCGAGAGCATGAACGACTATGTGCGTTTCTATCTCACACAGGGCCGTAAGGTCACGACCTTCTCCAACCTCAAGCGACTGGAGAGCCGTCTGCCCCGCCAGCAGTTCAAGCGCATCCACCGTTCGTTCATTGCCAACCTCTGCCGCATGGACTCCATCGGTCACATGCGCATCTTTTATGGCGAGACCAGCATCCCTATCTCCGATTCCTACAAGGATGCCGTCTACCAGTTCGTCAACTCGCATTTAGCATAAGGGAAGGAGATTTTTTGGGGGAAATTTGATGAGAAGATTAAAAGTTTAGTGAATTATCGTTCTCTTTGGTTACAGGAATTTATTGTAAAACCAAGTTGTCTGAACTATTTTAGCAAGAAAACTCTGTAAAAACTTGGACCATAATAAATAATATTGTATATTTGTGGCAAAAATGAAAAGACAATGAAGACAACAAACGATTATATTACTATACTTCGCAAATACCTCAGCACCAAAGCGGATGCTTATGGCATTACAAAGATTGGTATCTTTGGGTCTGTGGCAAGAAATGAACAGACAGAAGACAGCGACGTTGATGTTTGTGTCGAAATGAAAAAGCCGGACTTATTTATATTAGTTCACATCAAAGAAGAACTGCAAGAACTTTTTGGTAAGCCAGTAGATATTGTTAGATTACGCAACAATATGAACCCAATGCTTTTAAAGCAAATTAAAAGAGACGGAATCTATGCATGACGAAGAACTCTTATACTATTCACTCAAACGAATAGCTTCAACTATAGAAAGAATCATCAACAACTCCAAATCTATTCCGTGATATTATTGCTCACCACTATTTTGACATAGATGAATCTATTGTCTATGATGTAGTCAAAAACAAACTCTCGGGAATGTTAGAAACTGAAGTTTCGCAAGTTTTGCCCCACACGCCCTGAAGGGGCAGAAACTCTTAGCCCAGGGCATCGCCCTGGGTTATTACGGATGATAGCCTGTCGCCCTGTAAGGGCAAAAGCTTTAAAACTCCTAACAATTTATAAGGCTTTTGCCCTTACAGGGCGCCTTTCTGATTGTCATTGTACCCAGGGCGATGCCCTGGGCTAAGAGCTTTTGGGCCTTCAGCCCGTACTTAAACCACTTGCGAAACTTGAGTTAGAAACAATTAATAAGATAATAGAAGAAAAATAAGACATATGTCTTAACTCCTGAAGGAAATTCCTCCAGAAAAGCCTTCCTTTCAGAAAGGAAAAATTTCTTCGGGAGAGTGAACGAAAGTTGTGGCGCCATGATCCACGAGGAATTCTTTGTCACGGAAACCCCATAACACGCTGATACAAGGCATTTGGCAGTTGCGGGCAGTCATGATGTCGACGTCGCTGTCGCCAATGTACACTGCGCCAACCCTGTCGGCACCCAACTGGCGCAGGGCTTCCTCTACCGTGTCGGGCGCAGGCTTCTTCCTGATGTTCTCACGCTCTCCTATCGCCACATCCACCAGGTCGCCGAAGAAATGACGACAGAGCGCCTGCGTGGCAGCATAGAACTTGTTGCTCACCACAGCCACTTTCTTGTTTCTCTCCTTCAGTCTGCTCAACAGATCCATGATGCCGGGATAAGGCGTGGTGGTGTCGAGGTTGTGCTCCATATAATGCTTTCTGAAGTCGGCATAGGTCTTGTCGAAGAGCGGATTGCTGTCGCCCTGAGGAATGGCACGCTCCATGAGTTTGCGCACGCCGTTGCCCACAAATCTCCTGACGTCGTCGACAGAGTGCTCCTCCATCCCGTTGGTGCGAAGGGCGTAGTTGCAGCTCGCAGCCAGGTCGTCGAGTGTGGAGAGCAACGTGCCGTCCAGGTCGAAGACATACGTATCATATTCCCTTATTCCTTCTTTATAATCCTTTGTTTCCATCATTTTTCTGTTATTGAACTTTGCAAAGTTACGTCAATCTTGCCGAAATAATAAGGAATTAACCTATTTTTACCTATACTTGAATAATATAAGCCCAATAATTTTGTCAATTCCACGAATAAATGTACTTTTGCAGCGAAATTCATGCACAAAAACAAAACACAAAAATGAAGAAAAAACAAAGCAAGACCGCTTACAAATTTTATTTCTATGGCGCCTTGGTGTGCCTCGTGGCGGTAATCGTCATTACTTATATCTATGGCTTTTCCTCATTCTCGAAAAGCGAGAAGACAGAATATGTCTATATTGACGAAGACGACAATATAGACTCCGTTTATCATAAGCTCGCGCCGATAGCCCGCGCCATCCCGATGCAGGCTTTCCGCACCCTTACCCATCACTCCGAATACGCCGAGCATATTCGCACGGGTCGCTATGCCATCCATCCCGGTGACGGTTCACTCAAGACATGGCGCCACTTGAAGAACGGACTCCAGGAACCTGTCAACCTGACCGTTCCATCGGTCCGGACACTCGACAAACTCGCAGCTGAGTTGGGACGCAAGCTGATGCTCGACAGCGCTACCATCTGCCATGCCCTTACCGACGAGGCCACCTGCGAGAAGTATGGCTACGACACGGCCACCATCGCCTGTATGTTTATCCCCAACACCTACGACATCTACTGGAACGTGTCGCTCGACAAACTGCTCAGTCGCATGAAGAAGGAGTCGGACAAGTTCTGGAACTTTGAGCGCACGCAGAAAGCGAAGAACATGAACCTCACCCCGCAGCAGGTCATCACCCTGGCAAGTATCGTGGATGAGGAAACTGCCAACGACGGTGAGAAACCGATGATTGCGGGCATGTACTACAACCGTCTGATGCTTCGCAATGCCGAATATCCTGAGGGAATGCCTCTTCAGGCCGATCCTACCATCAAGTTCGCCTGGAAGCGTTTCGAGCTGAAGCGCATCTACAACAACCTGCTCAGCATCCGCAGCCCCTACAACACCTATCGCAATCCAGGACTGCCTCCAGGGCCTATCCGCATCCCTACTGTTGCCGGCATCGATGCCGTGCTCAACCACATCCACCACGACTATCTCTACATGTGTGCGAAAGAGGATTTCAGCGGCACCCACAACTTTGCCCGCACTTACTCCGAGCACCTCGACAACGCTGCCAAATACTCAAAGGCACTCAACGAGAGAGGAATCAAATAATGTGTCACTCGATAGATTCTGATGAATAAAACATTAGCCAACTTGGAGCAGCTGATTAGCTGCGTTCCAAGTTGGCTATATTTTTTTTACGGCAGTCACTGTTTTTTTATGCCGTACACTCATAGTCGTGAGATTTGCCTCATTACCGAGATTATCTCACTACGACCTTCTGTGCGTGTGTTTGTTTACCATCCGAAATTCGGAGGATATAGACACCTTTGTTTTGGCCAGCAGCCGAGATAGTGACGGTATTACCTGCCTGGCTGGCAGATGCCACGAGATGTCCCTGAGAACTGTAGAGCGCAGCCGACATAGCCACAGCACCGGCAGTATACGCCTCGAATGTATAATCATTGAGAGCACGAATCATGAAGTCCTTTCCCTTCTCTATCGTGTCAAGCCCCGAAGCCTTGTTGTCGAGGATGAGTTTCAATCCCTTGTAGGCATCCACCTTTCCGCTGCCAGCCTGGTTGCCATCTCCCGCCTTGGTATAATGATTATTAATAGTACAGAAGTCGTCAGAGAGAGCTGTCTTCTGAGCGATTTCCCTGATCTGCGTATGTGTCAGCGTAGGATCGGCCTCAAGCCAAAGGGCACAAACACCACTCATATAAGGCGTAGCCATGGATGTACCACTCATCTGTCCGAACTCATACATAGTACCAGCCACAGTCTCCTGTCGCATAACATCCTCCTCATAGTTCTCTGTATATCGGCTGTAGCTCGACTGCACAAACAGTCCAGGAGCACACACATGAGGAAGCTCTCTACCGTCAGCCAGTTTGCCATAGCTTGAGAAGAAAGCGATGTCACCCACCTTGTTTCCATAACTCACACTACCAAAGTTCTCATACACGCCATAAGTGCGTCCATCTATCGCCTTGTAACTCTTCACCGTGTTATAGGCTCCCACAACGATGGCCTCCGTGCCACAGGCTATGCTGTTGATGGTGCCGTCGTGAGTAATATCTTTGTCGCATCCAAGAACCTCGGTGTCAAACGTCGTGGTACTCTCTAAGTAACTGGTGACGGTCTGTCCCTCCTTGGCCCTTACTACATATCCTAAGGCATAATTATCCTTGATGAAAGTAATATCAGAGATGTTGAGGAAATAGCCCTTCATGCCATTACCGATATCTTCGGCTGCTACAGAAACCGAACCTTTGAAAGAGTTATTTTTATATGTATATTTTCTACCATCTGGATTAGAGGCATTTACGAAATGCCAGGTGTTACTAATATTACCCGTATTGACATTGTAGAGCACGACATCGATTTCCACCTGCTTCTCGGGCTGAGTCACAGTGAAATAGTTATAGATATCTGTAACATCCATCTCGCCATCGGCATCATGATCTGTAACATAAGCTGCTTTCATCGCCTCACCAGTTGCACCAGTAAAGGTGCGTCGCTGCACGATGTCGTAGTCGGCCTCATTGCCCGCTGCAATACAGTTCACCACATCATATTTCTTGATAAACTCATCCATAAAAGCCACCTCAGGGTCAGTCGTATCATGCGATCCTGCATTAGCACCATACGACATGTTCACCACCAAACGCTTTCCGCCATTTTCCTTACACCAATTCACCATTTTGTCAAACATCTCATAGTCTGACTCATTGTAAGGAATGGGGCCCATCAGGAGATCGGCCTCGGGTGCCACACCTTTTATCTGGAAGGAACTTCCCTGATAGTTGCCAGCCGCCATACCACTCACGTGCGTGGCGTGCGTCTCCTCCTTGTCGTCTGTCTGATAAGCTGCAATCTGTTCGGGAGTAGTGAGATAAGTCAGGTTGTCACCCTCTTTAGCCGCATAGCCTATCATCTTGAAACGACTCTTACCCTGAGCATCGAGAAACATGATGTGATTGGGGTCGAAACCACCATCGAGCACACCAATGGCTACGCCTTTGCCCGTGTAAGGCTGCGTCAGCCCAGTGCCCAAGTGTATCTTGTCTACTCCAGTCGAAGCATGAGCCTTACTGAGGAGCATACGCTTTCTGCGCTTGGCAAAGCTGATGGTCACTACGTCGCTACGCTCAGCCAGTTGCTCCAGCTGCGCCAGAGGCATGGAGACGATGGCGAAATGATTGACCACTGATGTCACCGTGATGCCGTCGTCAGCCAAGATGGCAGCATCAGTTCCTGGTGTCATCTTGACGATGGCACGCAGCGTGCGATTGTCCATTTGTTTTTGGAGCGCCTTCAACTTGCTGCCTGTAGCCTTACTTTGTGCCACAGCTTTTTCTTCCTGTGTCTGCAACTTAGCAAGTTCTATCTTGCTCATCGCATTAATCTTGCTGTTCTTCTTCAGCTGTTCATAATCGATAGCCATAGCTCCCTGTGCTAAGAGTACGGCGCAAATGAGTAAGTAAATTTTCTTCATACGATAATTATTAATTATTAGCACTAAACCTCTGTGCCCCCATAGTACGTAAATACGTTAACATAGGAAAGGTCATTAAAGATTGCAAATATATGCATTTTTTATATATTTTTCCTCTATCTATATCATTAATTAATGTTAATACCCTTAAAAAAGATGCTTCATTACGCCATGTCCCAGCTTGATAAGGGGGAATTATCGAGCCATTTCGTGTCAGGAAATGATTCCATTACCCTGTGCTGAGTTATGATGGCAAGCAACAACGTACTCCGACAGAAGAAAGCAAGGAATAAGAAATAAGAGAAGTTTCGCATATAATGAAGTTCCCCAACATAGGGCATTCTTTATGTGTGTCGACAAAAAAAGGCAGTTGCAAGCACCATAGCCTGCAACTGCCTTTCGTATTTTGTAAAATTAATAACTTATTTTAGTTCCATATTACTCACCGAGATGCATCTTTTTGTTGATTACTACAATCTCAGCAAATGTGATAGCTAAAACTACCAATGTCATTCCAAAAATAATCATAATTGTTACCCTTTCTTTACTTTAATTATCGTTATTCAATCTTTTCAAGTGCAAAGGTAATACCTTTTTGTGCTCGCACACAACATTTCTGTCTTTTTCTTCTTAAAAGGCTTGAAAAATTGATTTCTGTCAATTACTTCCCCTCTGAAATGCCAAAATGACACGTGTCACTCCTCCCTGTTCTGCCTCTCTGACAATATCATCCGAATCAATTCCTCATTGGCCTCATTGTCAATACTTGCATCCTTCACTTCAGTGGCATAATCAAGCATATTGGAACACTCGCCAGTGATATCCACTCCCATCACTCTCTCGTGAGCATAGACGATACGCAGAACAGCCTGCAGCTCCATAAGGGTCATGTCGCCATTGCTCCAGTTAGTGACGGCATCATCAGTCCTCAGCACATCCTTGTCGATAGAGATATATACGGGTTCATGTATCAGTTTACCAGCCTTGGAGGGCCAAGCCTGATGATGGTCGATTTCCGACTCACTGTAGAACAGCACCTTGCTCCTGAGTGCAGCCGGTATTTGAGACATGAGTTCGTCTGATACGCCAACGAGGATGATGTGTCTCACAAAAGGATTGGACTTTAAGACATCCGTCACCCAACCGCCACACGAAACCAAGCCTTCCCATTGAGGCTGTTGCATATCCGGGTGATGATCAAAGACTATCAGAGAGAAAGGTTCCTGCAGCCGTGACACCCAGTATTCGGTAAGATAATGGAAATCTCCTGAGTCCAGGAAATGAATGGCTTTAGAAGGGTATGGGGCCAACCTGCGATGAAGTTTCTCCCTGCCATCCTCATCACAATAGCAGTCCACTCCTTTCAGGTCCTTACAATCTACACGGATGATATTACGACTTGAAGCAAACGCCTCAAAATCATATACTCCCGAAAAATCCAAAACTATAATAGGTAACTTGTTCACAATTATAATATGATTAACTGATGGTTATTGTTATCTAAACTTCGGAGCAAAGAAACCTTTCAGTCTTGCGAATCTATCATCTACATTTCCGCTTTCAGCTGCTGTATCATTTCTGCCGACAGCCCCGTTATTTCCATCACAGTCGTTTCATCCATGCCCTTTGTCAGCATCTTCTTGGCAATCTCAAGGCTTTTCTTTTCCATTCCTTCTGCAATACCTTCACGCTTGGCGGTGTCTACGGAATTCTTGATGTCGCGATATGCTATCTTGCTGGCCTCGTACTCCCTCAATTCCTGCGGAGTAAACTTGGCAATCTCGGCTTCCTCGAAGAGGCGGTCAAAGACCTTGTCGCATAACTCCTTAGGACGCTGGGTAAGCTTGTATAGATTCTTCAGCGCATAGAGCCACTTGTCGTAAAGCGTCTCCAGTTCCTCCAGCGATTTGTTAAACTTGGCTATTTCTACATAGATGAACTCCAGCTTGTCGTAGAACACTTTATGAGTGGCGGTATCGCACAGTTGTACACTATGGCGGATTTTTTCCTTTTCGAAGGCTTCCTCGTTCATGTCGAAGTTGAGCAGGGCGACGGTATATACATAGTTGAGTTTGAAGTCCCAATCCTTCCCCTTTGGTGCCTGCTCACGGATAGGGAATGTGGAATAGAACAGGGAGCGGTCCTTGAAATATGCCTGATAGGCATTCTGCATTTCTACGATGAACTTCTCGCCGTTTTCGCCCTCGCAATATACGTCGAAGATGGCTTTGCGGTCGGTGTAGACGTCTCCCACATGCTCAGGGTTGAGATACGAAACGTCCTTCACAACCTGTTTGCCATCAAACAAGCTGTTGAGAAAACAAATCAGCAAATCCTTGTTTATTGCTGTTCCAAAAATTCGCTTGAAGCCGAAGTCGGTCAGCAAGCTGATATATCTTTCTTCTACCTGTCTCATACGCATTTCTTTTTATTCCTTTGCAGGGATACGTTTTGATTCCTTTGTCTTGATACGTTTTATTCTTTTGCAAAGATACTCTGAAATTTAGTAACTTCCAAATATTTAGGCTGTTTTTTAGCTAAAATGAGTAAGCGGGCTGGGTAATATCAACCATACAGGAGGGCGTGCTGCTTGAATTCATTTGCCCTGGGCTTTGAGGGGTCGCAAACCTGGCGCCCTGAACCAGCGGTCACCGGCGCATCGCGGAATTGAAAATCCCTGCGCTCGTAGCCACTTCTGCACATACTACGCTCCACACCCAAACAAGACGGTCATCTACTACTATGATGCCACAGCCCTTGGCTCTAACTATACCGTGAACGACCAGGACTTCCATTGGGTGGTAGTCCACGAGTTCGAGCGCCACGGCTGGCAGGTCATTGACGTGTACCTCGGCAACACGATGCGACACGATGATACATCGGCTGCGAGAAGTTCCCACAGCACGATTTATATCCAATTGCTATTGGTGGAGTGAGATAAGCAATATTTTACGTTAATAAGTCTTTAAACATTTGGAATTTCTAAAAATAAATGCTATTTTTGCTAATCAAATAATAATTTATACCTAATAAAACGAGAATGAATATGAAGAAGATTTTAACAATACTATTTGCCTTGTTGTTTGCTTTTACAATGCAAGCACAGAACATCAAGTTGACACTGAACAATGGTCAAACAGTGAGTGGAAACACTAAATCTTTGTTTATGTACGACAATGGAAGTGAAATCCGTGTTAAAGATAAAAAGAATGGTGAGCATAAAGATTACAAATCGTCTGAGATAAAAGAAGTAAAGTATTTCGACGAGAAAGGAAAAAAATGGATTACATTCGTTCCTCTGATGGCGCAAAAAACTATGCCGAGCGTTTGGGTCAAAAGTCCAAAACCATACAAAGAACCTGTATTTATGATTCCTTTATATGAGGGAAAGAGAGCTACTGCATATATGCATCCAATTACCACTCAGACCAATACCAAGAATTTACAAATAACTGGAGGTGGCTGCATTTATTATTTTAAGGTTAAGGGTGAGGATGTCGCCAGAGCTTTTTGGATGTCATCAGCCATTGGTGTGAAAGCAATGTTGAAAATTGTCTTCAAAGACTTTCCTGAAATGAAGCCTATTATTAAGGAGCTTGATACAGACAAGTTTTATGAAAATCCGACTATGCTCATAAAGAAGTTTGACGAGGCGAAATAATGTACGTTACAAATTTCTTTAGAGAAATATAATGAAGCGGAATAAAATAATTGCTACATCACTCCTTGAATGAGAAAAAAACAGTACCTTTGCGAACAAGAATTCAAAACAAATTATATATATGAACAAGCTTTTAATTATGCTATTTTCATTGCTTACTGTTGTGATATTAAGCAGTTGCGATGAAGTGAAAGACTCGCCCCTTTTGTTTAAGGCTACTTCAAACACTAATCCTGAATATATAAGTGTCCGCTATTATCCCGAAGAAATAGGTTATACTCTTTACCCTAAGGAATCGAAATACTTCATCTATTCGTACACTTATATTGATGGTGATTTAGAGCTGACATGCACTAACTGCGACAATATTAACTATTCATTAGATTGCAGTTTTGGAATAGTAAAAAACAATAAAGGGAAAAATATCTCTGCCACCGAGGAAGAGGTTGGTATCTCTGTGAAAAATATCGATAATAAGACACTTCGCATTCACTTTGCCAAGTTGAAGGATGAAGATTTGCCGTTGGGCTTCTTAGGCGCACGAGCCACTATAAAAGTATATGGTCGAGTAGGAGGAAAAGATGTAACCACAAATATTTCGGTTTATCGCTCAAATCTTCGTAAGCAACCTGATGATGACATTAGTAAAAAGTAAAGACATCAAAGACTATGAAACTTCAATGAAGTGAAATCCCTCCTAATCACCCTTTCAATAAAGCCTTTATTTTGGCAACGCAGGATGAAGGCTTTTCTTTTTTCTGCGGTATGCTCCGCCTTCAGCACCGCCTTTCCTGCACTTTGTGCATCTTTCCTATGCTGTTATCTTGGTAGCTTGTTCCACCGTCTGATTTTTCCTTTGCAAAGTTAGCGCAAGCGGCATTCTGAAAGGGTCGCGCTCCACGCTTATCCTAAGATTTTTTCAAAAGTTTTTGGGGCAGGTTTGCCTCATTCCAAATCCTGTTAAGAGTGCTAAATTACATATTTATCTTAAAATTTAAAATTCTTCGGTTCCTTTTTTTTAGAAAATCATATTCCTTCCCTATAAAAGTAAGATATTCATCTGCATTTTGTGGCACTGGATTTTTCTCAAAAAAATCATTACCGAGCCACAAGTTCACCTTTCTGTAGTCTTCTGACACGCAGTCTTGCAAAAAGAAGAAATCAACATATCCTTTGAAATCAACAAACAAATCAAAAAAGGCCTTGTCTTTCAATAGTGATTTAAATAGCGGACTGTCCTCCCCTTGATAGTACCGCCTTATACATTCAAGTGTTAAGTCCCATCTGTCACGTATTCGCTGATGGCATCCACGGGCACAGTTAAGACTGAACCGTCGCTGTGGAAAGATAATCATTCCGCCTATTGTATAAAAATCACGGACATACTTCTCTACAAATGATTTATAGTCAGACACCTTTTCTTTTACTTCATCAAGCAACGCTTTTTTGTCGCTATGGCGGAAACTCACCAATATGGAATCACTGCCAAAATAGAAGTCTTTCCATTTCAGATAAAATCTGCTTTTCCCATCGGTCAGCTCCATTTTCTCACCGCACGGCAATTCTCTACTCCAAAGTATCTGATGATATTTCCTTAGCATTGGACTTTTCGAGTCTGGATCTCTCTTTGAATAGCCAAGTTCATTGTTCCAAAATCCATCCCAATAATAAGGTGTGTCTGAAGTAAAGTCAAATATTACATCAATATTTTCCATATCAAAATTATTATTTCTTTTCCACATCAGGCTCTGCCGTCATTATGCTTTCTTCTTACTGCATCTCATACCTCTTCCGCATCTCTTCTTTATCTACTGTTGTAGAATTAGTATGTATTGTCTTAACAATCCAATTAAACGTTTCCTCCGAAACTACAATATCATGATATTGAAGAATGGCATTATTGAGTGAATATCTGTTTATAACAATATGTGCAAGACTTGGTTTTGTTACAGGAGCCTTGCGTATCAATAATCTACATCTCCGCTTTCAGCTGCTGTATCATTTCTGCCGACAGCCCCGTTATTTCCATCACAGTCGCTTCATCCATGCCCTTTGTCAGCATCTTCTTGGCAATCTCAAGACTTTTCTTTTCCATTCCTTTTTCCATTCCTTTTTCCATTCCTTCAGCAATACCTTCACGCTTGGCGGTGTCTACGGAATTCTTGATGTCGCGATATGCTATCTTGCTGGCCTCGTACTCCCTCAATTCCTGCGGAGTAAACTTGGCAATCTCGGCTTCCTCGAAGAGGCGGTCAAAGACCTTGTCGCATAACTCCTTAGGACGCTGGGTAAGCTTGTATAGATTCTTCAGCGCATAGAGCCACTTGTCGTAAAGCGTCTCCAGTTCCTCCAGCGATTTGTTAAACTTGGCTATTTCTACATAGATGAACTCCAGCTTGTCGTAGAACACTTTATGAGTGGCGGTATCGCACAGTTGTACACTATGGCGGATTTTTTCCTTTTCGAAGGCTTCCTCGTTCATGTCGAAGTTGAGCAGGGCGACGGTATATACATAGTTGAGTTTGAAGTCCCAATCCTTCCCCTTTGGTGCCTGCTCACGGATAGGGAATGTGGAATAGAACAGGGAGCGGTCCTTGAAATATGCCTGATAGGCATTCTGCATTTCTACGATGAACTTCTCGCCGTTTTCGCCCTCGCAATATACGTCGAAGATGGCTTTGCGGTCGGTGTAGACGTCTCCCACATGCTCAGGGTTGAGATACGAAACGTCCTTCACAACCTGTTTGCCATCAAACAAGCTGTTGAGAAAACAAATCAGCAAATCCTTGTTTATTGCTGTTCCAAAAATTCGCTTGAAGCCGAAGTCGGTCAGCAAGCTGATATATCTTTCTTCTACCTGTCTCATACGCATTTTTTTTTTCCTTTGTAGGGATACGTTTTGATTCCTTTGTCTTGATACGTTTTATTCCTTTGCAAAGATACTCTGAAATTTAGTAACTTCCAAATATTTAGGCTGTTTTTTAGTTAAAATGAGTAAGTTGTGGGGGACACAAACTTGGCGCCCTGTAAGGGCAAAAGCTTTAAAAATCCTGACAATTTACAAAGCTTCTGCCCTTTCAGGGCGTGCTGGGTGATATCAATCGTACAGGAGGGCGTGCTGCTTGAGTTCATTTGCCCTGGGCTAAGGGAAGCTCTGAGGGACCAAAAAGAGAGACTACCCGGCTATAGAAACAGCTTCGGATGAAAAAAAGCGGAAAATACTGATTTTTGAAAAACACCAGAGAAAAGAGACATTTTTATCGGAAAAACCCCTTTCAGGTGTCGCATTCCCTACCAATGCGACACATAAATGATAGGAATGCGACACATAGACAGGGGAATGCGACACCTTTTCCCAAATTATTTTGGTATATTTGCTCCATGATTGCGAAACAGGAGCCATGCCAGACTGCAAGGTTGGCATACCTGTTCATCATGCAGACAAGCCACTTATATTTCTATGAGTGTTCTTCGTCCTGACAATTCAGTGGGCTTGATGGCGCAGTCTTTCTCATCATAGAGGAAAGCGCCCTACTCTCTTGATGAATTGACAAACAGAAATACAAGACAAAATATTTACATTAATTATTAATAACAAAACGAGTATGAAAAAGAAACAATTACACAAACCGAAATGGCTCGTCACGATGCTGCTGCTCGTGATGGCTACCCTCATGCCTTATGGGGGGGGCATGGGCACAGACGAAGCCTACCAGAGGTGATGGCTCAGTAGACAAACCTTATGAGATATCCACAGCTGCCGAACTGGCGTGGTTCCGCGACTATGTGAACAAAGAATCTCAATTTGCTTCAGCCATGCTGACTGATGATATTGACTTATCAGAGTTCTGCCATGCGGCTGATGCCGCCACGAATACAGAAGAGCTCAGTTGGGATCCTATCGGTAATGGCAAGATGTATTGTGGAACGTTCGACGGCAACGGGAAGACTATTCGCAATCTATACATCAATACCACCTATATATTTAGAGGTTTCTTCGGCTATGCTAATGGTGGCAGTATCAAGAACATCACTTTCGACAATGCGAAGGTGAAGAACACTAATAAATTTGGTACAGGAATATTGACAGGAGGTTTTGAGAAATGTACTATTGAAAACATCAAAATCCTGGCAAATTGTTCGGTAGAAGGAACTGAAAATACAGGCGGAATTGCAGGAGCAGGAGCGGGCTACATCAGCAACTGCGAAAACCGTGCAAAGGTGAATGGTACAAATAATGTAGGAGGTATTGTAGGCAGCTCTTCCGACAATACCATCTCTTCATGCGCCAATTACGGTGCTGTAACAGGAACGGAATGCAATGTTGGAGGCATGGTCGGATTTTTTATCTCAGGAACCATTCAGAACTGCGCCAACTATGGCGATATATCGGGGGCTGACTGTGTCGGAAACCAGATAGGATATGCTGCAACAGTCAATCTGAACAATGTGCTTGGCATTGGAAATGTTACTGCGACAACTTCTCAATCAGGTCTCCTTGCTGGAGTAATCTGGGATTCCTCCAGCACCGCCGCTGGCATCTTGGCATACAACAGCAGTGCAAAACTTACGATTAATGGAATTGAGCAGACTGGTGATGCCGTCAAGGCTATCGGAATAAGTTCATTATCATCTACAGGAAGGATAAAGGCATTTACTGCAGAACAGTTGAAGAGTGGATTGGTTGCTTTTTTACTCCAGGGAAATGCCTCGGAAAGTGCAAAATGGGGACAAAAACTGAACACCGACGATTATCCTTTACTTAACTCTGCGGATAAGGTGTATTTGGATAGTCCTATAACCATGAAATGCTCAGGCGAGTTGGAAGGCACAGGTACATTTACCAACACAAAGCCAGCACAGGAGGGCACATTCACGATGCAGCATGGCAATAGTATCATACATCACGAATCAGTGGATGTTACTTGCACAGTAGATGGCACAATTGAATATTGGGAATGTGATGTTTGCAATGAGACTTACTTAGATGAAAAATTGACACAACCAGTAGGTAACATTATCAAGGAGGCTGCCACTGGTCACAACTATGATGAGAACGACAAGTGCACGAAGTGCCAGAAAGAAATTCAGTTCGTTAAATTGGGCAACAATAACATAACAATCGAAAAGGTATTTGGTAGGAGGAAGGAAATCAGCGGTTACAATCTTTATAAATTTACAGCTCCAGAAGAGGGAACATTGGTGGTAACGGCAGACAGCCACGGCGAAGACACCTATGGCGCCCTATGGGACAGCCGCACGGCTAAATACTTGATTAAAAAAGATGATGGTAATGGTGACGACTTCAAAATCACCTACGAAGTAACGAAAGGCACCACTTATTATATCGGTGCCAGAGAGTATGATGGCGATGCCATAGAAGGCAAGGTCACGCTCAATGTAAAAATGATAGGTAATCAACCACCTACAGACGTGACTGGTAATGGAACCGAGGCGGAACCTTTCATGCTGAAGACGGCAGAGCATCTGGCGTGGTTCCGTGACTACGTGAATGTAGGTAAGACAAGTGCCTGCGCAAAGATTGCCGATGATGTGGAAGAAATTGATATGAGCACTGTATGCCATAAGGCTGATGCCGAAAAGCAGGTAGCAGAGCTCAGCTGGACTCCTATCGGTAACTATTCTAAGCAGTATCAAGGAACGTTCGACGGCAACGGGAAGACGATCCGTAATCTCTTCATCAGCTCCACCTCTGATGAAATTGGTTTCTTTGGCTATGCTGCTGATTGCCGCATCAAGAACATCACTTTCGACAATGCGAGGGTGAAGGGCAATGATAATAGTAGTACTGGTATTTTGGCAGGATATGCAGGTTCTTGTGTGATTGAAAATATCAAGACCACTGGTAACTGTTCGGTAGAAGGAAACTATGATACTGGCGGAATAGCAGGAAGAGCTAATGGCAACATCAGCAACTGCGAAAACCATGCAATAGTGAAGGGTTTACATTCTGTTGGTGGTATTGTAGGTATCTGCTTCGATTCAGGAAATTCCATCACTTCATGCGCCAATTATGGTGAGATAACAGGCACGGAGGATTTCGTTGGAGGTATAATTGGATATTTTGGTGAAGGAAGCCTCCAGAACAGTGCCAATAATGGCAATATTACGGGAGATGCTCGCGTCGGAAACTTGATAGGATATGCTAATATATGCAATATTAACAATGTGTTGGGTATTGGCAATATTACTGCTAACTATGCAGATTGTAATGGTCTCATTGTCGGATACATTGTAGATGCTTCCAGCTCTGCTTCTGGTATCTTGGCATACAACAGCAGTGCTAAGATGACCATCGGTGGAACGGAACTGACGGGTGATGCCGTCGTGGCTATCGGAAGTGGCTCATTGACCTATCCTGAAGGTAAGAATGAAGCAGACGTGATCAAGGCATTCACCCCTGAGCAGCTGAAGAGCGGTGAAGTGGCTTACCTGCTCAATGGAAGCAAATCAGAAGGCGAACTGGCTTGGTACCAGAAACTCGGCACAGATGCTTATCCTGTACTGACAGCAGCAGAGGGCAATACAGTATATCATGGTTCATTCCGTTACTGCGACAATACGACAGCATCTTATAGCAACAGTTCTTCTGAGAATGAATTGGTTCACGTAGCATCTGCCACCTTGGCAAGTCCTGAACATGACGCCGACGAGCATATCTACAACATGGGCTGCCGCAACGAGGGCTGTACTCTGCATAAGTATGTAGCCGACAAGGCTGGAAACATCGTGGTGACAAAGGATGCAAACAACAAGTTTGTGGCTGCCGAAGACCTGACACTCGCCGACGGCGAGGACTTCAAGGACTATGAGGCGTTCACCTCCAAGACCATCTCTTACAGCCGCAATATCCCTGAGGGCACAGCCTGGGGAACACTCTGCTTGCCATTCGCCATCGACTTGAGCCAGGAGGCAGAATGTGACTTCTATCGTCTCACAGGCATTGATGCTTCTAAGGAATGCATCACCATAGAGAGTTGCGCAGAGGGCGTAATACCTGCCGGCACTCCGGTGCTCTTCAAGATGAAGGAGGGCGAGACGGTGCTCAGCCTCTCTGCTGTCGGTGCCGACATCGTTACTGCCCCACTGTCAGGAAACAGCTCCGATGTCAACCTCGTAGGTTCGTTCGTTCAGATCAGTGGTGAGAATCTTGCGGCAAGCGACTACGTCATTGGCGAGGACCAGTTCTGCCGCGTCAGCGACTTGCACGACGCCGCTATCCTACCGATGCGTGCATACCTCCATCCATCCGACGCATCACTTACGTCAGCTGCTAAACTGAGCATCGGAAAGAACGATGGCAGCACTGCCATTGACCACCTCAACGCCATCAGCCGTGATGCCGATGCTGAATACTACGATGCTAAGGGTCACCGCATCCATAGTCTGCAGAAGGGTCTGAACATCGTGAAGCGAGGCGGCAAGACGTATAAGATCATGGTCAAGTAAGTTTCGCAAGTATATTCCACACGCCCTAAAAGGGCCAAGAAGCTCATATAAGCAGCACGCCCTGAAGGCAAGAAGCCAATATAAGCAGCGCGCCATAAGGGCCAAGAAGCTCATATAAGCAGCACGCCCAAAAGGCTCATATAAGCAGCACGCCCTGAAGGGGCAGAAGCTCTTAGCCCAGGGCAGCGCCCTGGGTTTTTTGTGGGTCGCAAACCTGGCGCCCTGTAAGGGCAAAAGCTTTACATATCGCAATGGAGTTTCCATTTTTATTCGGTGTATTTTAAAGCTTTTGCCCTTACAGGGCGCATTGCTAATTGCCTTTATACCCAGGGCGATGCCCTGGGCTAAGAGCTTCTGCCCTTTCAGGGCGTGCTGGGTAATATCAATCGTACAGGATGATATATTGGGTAATGCCATTAATCCGAGCTACATCAGCAAGTCGGGTAAGAAGACTCCGGCTTTACAGCTAAATTTTCAACCAAAAAGGCTGTTGGCTATAACTTCTAACGACCGAAGGGAATGATAACTTCTTTAACTTCCATAACTTCTGAACTTGCTAAAGTTCAATCATTAAAAACTGCAGCAAAGATACAAATAATCCCTCAATGAGGGATGCATTCTTTAGAAAAGTTCCCTCAATGAGGGATGAATTTAATCATTTTTATCCCTCATTGAGGGATTTTTACGCATATTATGGCGTAAGGATCTACAAGCCACGTTGAAATTTGCATGGGATGTTCATCGGAAAACACAGCAAATTACTCCCGAAATCTGCCAATTTGCGTTTGCTCAAGCAGAAAATTTGACAAATAAATGGGAAAATATGCAAAAATCATGAAGAAAAACGCAAAATCGATGTAAAAGAAAACGAAAAAACATGTGGGCACCATGCCCAAAACCTTGGAACGGAGGCAAAAAACAGGCTTTTTTTGTGGCCCAAATCGGGGGTGGGCAAAAATGGGCACCTCACCTTTTTAGGCTAAAATCCATCTTTTACAAAAATGCGAAAAAACAGAATTTACTACCCTTTTTGAACAGTTATTACTACCAAAACAGCTGCCATGCCGATTCATTTCAACATTTATATATAAACAACGCGAGAAAAGTGAGATAAAGTATTGATAATAAGGGGGAACGGATGGGTTTTGCCCGCATTTTTGTCCACATTTATAAGGATTGTTCCAATTGGGTGGCAAAACGGCAGAATGGCAAAATGCCTCCCAATGTGTATAAAAAACCTTTATTTTCTTAACGGATTTAACAATAGTGCACGTCATAGAGGTGCACCGAGTATTCAAAAAAAAATGTCGAACTTTGCAATCGAAATATAAACAACAAAGTAATGCCCAAAAAGGAAGAAATAGAACAAGTTCTGGCACTGTCCGAAGAGAAGAAGCAAATGCTGAGATGCATCTACCATTATTACCATAAATGGCAGGACTTCTACACAAGGCAAAGACAAAAATACAAAATAACCAACCAGGACTTAATGGAAGAAGGTCATTTCAGCAGTCATACCTTGAAACGTCTTAATGACGCGATTTACTCGCAGGACTTACAAAATCGGCTCAGACTAAGTATTATCAGGATCCTGAAATACAGAGACGAGGAGGAACGGACAAAGCATTCGAGACACGAATACGTGAAGAGCCTGGTTGACGAATTCAATGAAAGCTATTCCAAGTTTGATAGAAAAATGACGCTCTGTGACAACGAACAGCTTATAAAAGCACTCGCCATTTTCAGCAACGAGCAGAAAAAAGGCACCCTCTACCGCAAGGCCGAAATACTATACCAATACGAAATAAATACGAAATAATAAATCCCCTAAAAATCACATAAACTTTTAAACAATCAAAACAATGGAAACAACCAACAATCTTCCATCGCTGTTTCGTTCGCTTCGCACGAGTTGTCACAGTCCACTCATCAGTACCGCAGAACTGGAAAGACTCATCCTCCATGACAAGGCATTGGAAAACGACACAAAAGGCTATCGAGAGGCAATAAACATCGATAGAAATGAAGCACGCAACAAAAAGCGGAGACTGCCCGCCATTTGCCCCTCCATCCAGTTCAGGCGGACAGGACGAAAGCTCGAGGACTTCGGATGCGCCACGGGATGGCTCATGCTCGACTACGACCACGTCGCAGGAATCGTGCTCGACGAGAAAGTGGAGCTCGCCTCCAAGTCGCCCTACTCTATGGTGGTGTACCGCACCATCAGCGGAAAGGGACTACGCATCCTCCTACGCTACGAACGGCCTAAGGGATGCACCCTCACCATCACCGAACTGCACCATCTCGCCGTCGACAAAGCCATCTCCATCTACGACGACCTGCTGCACATCTCTGCCGACCAGCAGTGCAAGGACATGGTGAGGCTCTGCGGACTCGCCCACGACGCGAAAGCCTACTTCTGCTGGGACTCCAAGCCCCTCACCTTCACCCCCGACGAGGTGAACTGGTTTTATCAACACGTGGTGCTGAAGGAACAGGAGAAAGAGGAGGCAGCCGACAAAGCCGTCAGGAAAAATGCCGAGAAGAACCGCGCCAAGAGCAACGCCACCAAGGGAGGCACCCCCACCTTCGAAGCCATCATACAGCGGGTGGAGGACCATGCCAGGAACTGGCGGGTGCAGTTTCAGCCCGGCAGCCACCACGAATACTGCATGCGGTTTGCTGGATTCTGCCACAGCTACGGTGCCGACAAGGAACAGCTGCTCAACTGGATGCTGCAGCAGTATGGCAGCCAGTACGACGGCATCAAGAGCATCGTAGACTGGATGTACAAGCACCCCGCCAACTTCGGCTGCTGGCACCTCTATGCCCCCGGCGAACGATACAAGCGCACCCCCGACGTCAAGGACGTGAGGCAGTGGCTCAGCACCAGACTCGAACTGCGCCGAAACACCATCACCGACAAGACCGAGATGCGAGGACTCGACATCCAGAACACCAGCTACTTCCGCTGGACCATCGTCGACGACCCCATCGAAAACTCCATCTTCTCGTGGATGGATCTCGACGGACTGAAGATCCCCATCAATCTGCTGGACATCGTGCTGAACAGCGACTTCGTGAGACGATACAATCCACTGACCGAATTTCTCGAGAGCCTGCCCGAATGGAAGGAGGGCGACCCCGACTACATCGGTGAGCTGAGCCGGCGCGTGGTGGTGAAGAACTACCCCACCCACTTCCACACCCAGCAGGAGTTCACCGAGATGTTCCGCAAGTGGATCGTAGGCATGGTGGCGTGCTGGGTATCCCCGAGGGTGGTCAACGAGATGGTGCTCATCCTCGTGGGCAAGGGCGGACTCTACAAGACCTCCTTCTTCCAGTACCTGCTGCCTCCCGAGCTGCGCCAGTATTACGCCAACGACTCCACCGCCGACTACAACAACAAGGACTTCCTGGAGCTGTGTGCCAGCAAGGCTCTCATCTGTCTCGACGAGTTTGAGACACCCATGGGCAAGAACCTCAGCGCCTTCAAGAGCATCGTCACCAAGCCCACCATCACCCTGCGACGTCCCTATGCCCGCTACAGCTCTCAGTTGCTCCACAACGCCTCGCTATGCGGCACGAGCAACAACATCCACATCATCAGCGAACAGGAGACACGCCGCTACCTCGTATGGGAGGTGGAACGCATTCAGAGTCCTCGCGAGACACCCATCGACTACCGCCATCTCTATGCCCAGGCCCTGGCGCTGGGACAGAAGGTGATGAAGGAGAAAACCCTCTCTGCCGCATCCGATGGCGAGGAGGAGCCTTGGGTGTACTGGCTTACGCCGAAGGACATCAGTCACCTGGAGGTGCACAACCGCCTCTTCATCGTGAACAACTACATGGAGGAGCTGATCCAGAAATACTACCGTGTCCCCAACCCCGACTCCGACATCCACTCCCCCAACCTGAAGTTCGTGACGAGTGCCGAGATCCTCGAACACATCGCCGGCAACCCGGTGTTCCGTCCCTCCTTCTCTACCCGCAACGTGGGCGACGTGATGACCCACCTGGGGTACAGCAAGACGCGGCGCAACAACTCCCATGGGTGGTGGGTGGTGGAGAAAGAGGGAGTCACCATTGCTGCCGACTCCCGCTTCATTGAGAACAAAGATGAATTGTGATTCGTGGAAGCGAATGCGATGTTCGCCACGTTCGCTCCCATGATTCTCTGGCTCGCTCACACGATTCTCTGTTTCGCTCTGGGAGAACTCTGATTCGCTCCCACGAATGCTGCTTTCGCTCTGGGGATTTTTTCGAAAACCCACCAGTCCTCCCTTACCCTTAAGGGAGGGATTTTTTCTAAAATCACCCCGTCCCTCTTTACCATTAAAAAGGGGGTCTTTCGAAAACCCACCAGTCCTCCCTTACCCTTAAGGGAGGGTCCACCTCTCATCTCGGTCTTCTCCCCTCAGGGAAGAAGAGGAAACCGCCCTACTCGGTGCTTTTTTTTTCGAAAACCTACCCGTCCTTCCTTACCCTTAAGGAAGGCTCCACATCTCTCTCCAAGCCTCTCCCTTCTCAGAAGGGAAAGGATGTGCCAACCGCCCTACTCGGTGCTCAAACCGCTACGCTATAAGGTTGGCGGACCATCAGAGGTCTACGCCAGCAGCGGAGCTGCGGTTTTTTGTGCGGGGATGAACCCGCCTTGCTGAAGAGCTGCTTATGGAAACGCAGGGACACAAATAAATACTTACTACTTTGAACCCGCCTTGCTGAAGAGCTGCTTATGGGAACGCAGGGACACAATGCAGGAGGATTATGGAACCACCTTGCTGATACACCAACAGGATTACACCAAGAATGACAGTCCGCACTATAATACAAGCAGTGATACCTATCAGTTTTTTGGAAAAAGTTATTTTGGTTCCTCAAAGCCTATAGCTCTGCACTTATCAAAACTCGAATGAAGAATATTGCATTATTAACCTATACTTGGTTTATGGCTAAACATTTCTATTGTTTCTCCAAATTCTGCCAATACTTTACCAAGGTTAGGATTGTCATTTCTGATGATTACAGCAGCAACATTGTCTATTCCATATTCATCTACCAAAATAAGGTGCACACCTATTAATCTTCACTAAATCTAATTGCTTCATTATTACAACACACAAAATGATTCTGCTTCCTTACCTGTTCTGCGACGATAGTCCTCACGCATACGCATCTCCATTTGCGCTATGTATTCAGCCTTTCGCTCCCTCGAAGCCTTGAAACGACGCATAAAATCTGCTTTTTTTTCTTCTATGTTCATAATTAACCTCCTTATAATTAAACTTTGCATACAAAGATATACTTTTTCTGTGATACTGCCAAATGTTTTTGGGAAAAAGTTATTTTCCTCAATGCAAGCTAAAGGTACTTTTGCTCTGCTGTCATCAATTTGCTCAGAACGAATGCTTATGGGATAACTTCTTTAACTCCCCATAAAGATAACTTCTGAACATTCGGAATCATCTATCCCAGACTTGAGTCATCAGGCGGCGGAAGGCGGCCAAATAGCCGCCTTCGAACAGGGGATCGTCGCCGGGATTGGCAGCCTGGTTGTCGGCTTCCAAGGCATCGAGGATTTCGCAGATTTTCTCAAATTTCTGGCGGTTCGTCGATACGGTCTTCAGGGTATGACGGGTGAGCAGATAGGCCTGCGCCAACTCTAAAACTTTTCCGTCTTAGACTCGCTTAATTGTCTTCGGACGGACATGGTCTTCCTTACGTCGCCTATCGAATCCGGGCTTTTCTGCGTGCAAAACATGCCCGAAAAAGGCGTTAAGATTTGTAAAATGCTTGATATAAGCCATAATTTTTGTTAATTTTATACTCTACATGTAGAACATATAGATTTTGGTTATTTATGTATTTAATTTTATCTTTGTCATCGGTTACAATCTACCTGTCTAAGCATACTTCCTATTGGAAAACTCCCTATATAAAGAGCGTTCACCTTTCGGACTTTTGCTGCACCAAGGGTTCACCGTTTGACGCCATTTGTGACTTCTCCGTGAATACCTGTGAAGGGTGGGTTCACGCCCCGAAACCCGTCTGTTTATCGGACTTCCGACACTGATGTGAAGGGTGAACCCTCGTTTCTTACTTTCACACGCATACGCGAAAGAAATTAAATAAAGAAAGAAATTTAACTATATGGGTAATGCCATAAAACATATAAAAAAGAATGAATATATTAAAAAAGGCGTTCACAACGTCACGCGATGGTTTCATGCCATCTGTCTTCTCTCAGCTCGACTCTAAGATGAGCCGCCCACTAAGCTGCCGTCAGGAGCTGGAGGATCTGATCTTGCGCAACCACGAACTGGCTGCCATCACTGAGTCGTATCGAAAGGCCCTGGCCGTGAGTAAGCAACTTGCCGACAGCAAGGTAAAACCTCTGTCGACTGGCATCTGTTTCGCCGCACAGTTGGACGGCAGGGGTAGACTGCTGGAAAACGTGATGGGCGAAGTGGGATGTCTGGGACTCGACTACGACCATTTGTCCTCAGAAACCATGGGGATTCTCTTCGAACTCATCAGGCATTCTCCACACGTCCTCATCGCCTACCGCACCATCAGCGGCAATGGGCTGCGCATCATCGTGGGCTATCAGCGACCCGAGGGATGCGAACTGTCTTTCGTGGAACTGCACCAGGCGATGCTGCAGAAGGCGATGGCGCTGTTCGACTCCCTGCTGGGCATCAAGGCCGACCGGCAGTGTGTGGACTTCCTACGGTTGTCGGGACTCGCCCACGACGAACAGGCTTTCTTCAACTGGGATGCCGAACCGATAGTCCTCACCGACAAGGAACTGGCTAAGTTCACCTCCTCACTGCTGCGCAAGAAGAACAGCAAGAAGCAGGCTGCTGAGCTCTCCAAGGTGGCCAGGGGAAGCAAAGCCAATGGCATCAAACTGTCGGCGGAGAAACCTACCATGGAGGAGGTGAAGATGCATGTACTGGAAACGCTCCACAACTGGGGACTCGTCTTCGAACCGCACCGCCACAACGAGTATGTGATGTACTTCGGAAGCATC
>ENA-ORCL01000107-ORCL01000107.1-human-gut-metagenome-genome-assembly--contig:-NODE-107-length-41371-cov-14.142321_pt1 | contig 41371 bp, 27 predicted proteins | sample MGYA00242987_ERZ507988 | MGnify/ENA primary metagenome ERZ507988 (study PRJEB26167, sample SAMN06115466) | human gut metagenome | host: Homo sapiens | place: China:Hubei | collected 2016-05-19... | reverse complement strand
GTACGGTGATTAGCGGCCGTTGGCCGCTTTCCCCCCTTTGGTGCCTTACGGAACCACCTTCCCCCCGCAAAAGCGGTGGGACAATAAAGCTCCGCGGGTCTGATATCTCATAATTTGCTCTAATTTAAGCACGGGTTGTTGTTCCCCCGCTTGCGGGGGAAAGGTGGTGGCGCCAGCCACCAAAGGGGGCGCTGCCGACAGGCAGCATAAAACACTCCCCTCTGAACCAGCCCGCTCTGTGGGCAGAACCCATCGGTCAGTGCGTCAGCACATGACCGATAGAACCCGGGCGCCGCAGGCGCCTGAGCCCTCTTGCGTTCAGGAATACAGCCCGTCTATCTTCTATCTTCTACCATCTACCCTACCCCACCATTTCCCAGAACCGCTCCTTTTCCTTCCGAAGGGTCATAAAGAGCTTCGCCCGGAGGCGATAGCAGGAGGCCCGGCTCATGGCCAGTTTTTCCGCCATATCTTCCACCCTCTCTCCCCGGAGGAGGGCGGAAAGAAGGGCCCTTTCATTTGCCGACAGGGGGAGGCTCTTCGCGATTTCCTGCAGTACCTCCAGATGATCCCTGCCGCTTTTGGATTCATCGGGGATATTCTCCACTCCCGCCAGGGACTGGATTTCCTGGGAACACCGTTTCATCATCCTTTCCACCATGTGCAGTTTTTCCCAATACAGCCGCTGCCGTATGTAGTAGGGGAAATAGGTGCCCTTTTCCGGCTCGAAGGCCTTCACCCCCTCCAGAAAGGACACCGACAGGTCCTGGCGGATGTCTTCCCAATCCATCCGGGTCTCCCCGGCAGCCAGTTTCCTGAAAAGGGGCTCATAGCGCCCAATGAGGGCCGCCATGGCGTCCCTGTCCCCTGCCTTGGCCTTTACAATCAATTTTCTTTCTTCTTCATACAGTTCTTCCTTTGTCATATACTGTCCGTTTCCGGCATGCCCTGTGTATTTCCGCGGTTACACTCAGCATATTCGGAAACGAATCAGAACGCAAGTTCTGTGCAGCAGTATGGAAACAGGCTTCTTCAGGCTCCATGTCCTGTAAGAAAAAGAAGTCCCCCTGCGCTCCATGGCAGGGGGATTTCCTTTATTCCGTAAAAAGAGGAAACTGATTTTTTATGGACACGCCTGTGGCGTGCACAGCGAACATGATTTGAAGGAGCAAAGCGACGCACAAATCATAGTGAGTCGTTTCCCCTTTAGGGGTGAGGGTTGACGGCCCTAAAGGGCCGAGGGTTCTTAGGGTTCTAAAGTTTGACGGGCCTTCGGCCCGAGGGTTGTGGTATCGCCCTTCGGGCGATGAGATTTATAGTCAGCGTTACGTGCTTACCTTCCCGCAGGCCAGCGGTAAGCCGACAGCCGATAGCGGACAGCAGGAAGTTTCTGACCGTCTGACGTCTCCCGCCAGCCCTACTTCCCGAATTTTTCTCTAAAGGCTTCTTTTTCCGCTTCTTCCCTTGTCTTGCCCTGTTTCATGAAGCGGCGGATTTCTTTTTCCATGGCTTCATAGTCCTTGGGGATGACGCGGCTGATGCGGGGGAGGAATCGGTTCCACTGGGCCAGGATTTCCTCTGCCCTTTCGCTCCTGGTGCAGATGTAGTGTTCTTCGATGAGTTTCCGCACTTCTTCCGCTTCTTCCGGATTGTCCAGGGGCTCGGCGTGGACCATTTCATGGTTCAGTTTTCTTTCGTCCAGGTCCACCACGTAGGCGGTGCCGCCGGACATGCCGGCTGCCAGGTTGAGGCCGGTGGGTCCCAGGATGACGGCCCGTCCGCCGGTCATGTATTCCAGGCCGTGGTTGCCCACGCCTTCCACCACCACCGTGGCGCCGCTGTTTCTCACGCAGAACCGTTCGCCGGCTCTGCCGGAGACGAAGGCTTTGCCGCCGGTGGCGCCGAAGAAAGCCACGTTTCCGATGATGACGTTGTCTTCGGCTTTGAAGGAAGCATTTCTTGGCGGGTAGATGATAATTTTGCCGCCGGAGAGTCCTTTGCCGGCGTAGTCGTTGGCGTCCCCTTCCAGGGTGAGGGTGAGGCCTTTAGGGATGAAGGCGCCAAAGCTCTGGCCGGCGGAGCCTACGAAGGAGAGGCGTATGGTGTCTTCCGGCAGTCCTTCTTCGCCATAGCGCCTGGAAATCTCGCTGCCCACGATGGTGCCGGTGACGCGGTTCGTATTCTTGATAAAGAGTTTGGCCCTGACCGGCTTTTTCTCCTCCAGGGCGGGCTTGCACATGCGCACCAGCTTGGCCATGTCCAGGGTCTTTTCCATTTCATGGTCCTGCTCTTTCATGAAATGGTGGCCCACGGAAATATCCGTATAGGGACGGAAGAGGAGGGCGTCCAGGTGGAGGGTGTCCGCCTTGGCATTGCCGGTGAGGCCCTTCTGCTTCAGGCGGTCGCTTCTTCCCACCATGTCCTCCAGACGGCGGAAGCCCAGGCGGGCCATGATTTCCCGGAGGTCTTCAGCCACGAAGCGCATGAAGTTTTCCAGGTACTCCGGTTTTCCGGCAAACCGTTTCCTCAGTTTTTCATCCTGTGTGCAGATGCCCAGGGGGCAGGTGTTTCTGTTGCACACCCGATACATCTGGCAGCCCAGGGCGACGAGGGGGCCCGTACAGAAGCTGAAACGCTCAGCCCCCAGAAGGGCGGCGATGGCCACGTCCCTGCCGGTTAAGAGTTTCCCGTCGGTTTCCAGTTTCACCCGGTCCCGAAGCTGGTTCAGAAGGAGCACCTGCTGCACTTCGGAAAGTCCGATTTCCCAGGGGAGGCCGGCATGGCGCATGCTGGTCCTAGGAGAGGCGCCGGTGCCGCCGTCATAGCCGCTGATGGTGATGCCGTCGGCCTTGGCCTTCACCACGCCGGCCGCAATGGTGCCTACGCCGCTGCCGGCGGTGAGTTTCACGTTGATTTCCGCCTTCGGGTTCGCATTCTTCAGGTCGAAGATAAGCTCCGCCAGGTCTTCGATGGAGTACACGTCATGATGGGGCGGCGGGGAAATGAGGGATACCCCCGGCGTGGCATGGCGGGTGCGGGCGATGGCGGGGTCCACTTTGCTGCCGGGCAGGTGCCCTCCTTCGCCGGGCTTAGCACCCTGGGCGCATTTAATCTGGATTTCCGAGCCGTGGACCAGATAATTGCCGGTGACACCGAAACGGGCAGTGGAGACCTGCTTGATTTCATCGTTCACGCTGCTGCCGTCCGGAAGGGGCGCAAAGCGCTCCGCATCCTCGCCCCCTTCGCCGGTGTTGCTGCGGCTGTGAAGGTGGTTCATGGCTTTGGCAATGCACTCATGGGCCTCTTTGCTTAAAGCGCCGTAGCTCATGGCACCGGTGCGGAAACGGCGGATCAGGGAGTCCGCGCTTTCCACTTCTTCGATGGGAATGCTGCAGCCGGCGGGATAGGTGAAATCCAAAAGGTCCCGGAGCCGGATGAGGGGCTCATTCACCTTCTTCGCATAGACTTTATAGATTTCGTAACTGCCGGTGCGGCAGGCCTGCTGCAGGAGGCGGATGACCTCTGCCGTGAGGATGTGGGGCTCGTCGCCGTTTCTGCGGTATTTGAAAACATCCCCCGCCGGAAGGCCCCGTTTCCTTTCATAGGCCTCTTCGTGGCGTTTCCTGTTTTCCTCTTCTATATCCGAAAGGCCCAGGCCGCCCACCGGGGAGGCGGTCTCTCCAAAATAGGTGTCTGCCACTTCCTTCCCAATGCCCAGGGCTTCAAAAATCTGGGCGCCGTGGTAGCTCTTCACCGTGGAAATCCCCATCTTGGACATGACGGAGAGTATGCCCTTCACCGATGCGTCCATGTAATTCTTGAGGGCCTCCTCCACCGTCATATGTCCCAGCTTCCCCTTTTCCGCCAGGTCCGCCGCCGTGTCCAGGGCCAGGTAGGGATTGATGGCGGTGGCGCCATAGCCGATGAGGGTGCAGAAATGGTGCACTTCCCGGGGCTCACCGGACTCCAGGATAATGCCCACATCCGGCCTGACCTTCTCCCGGATGAGGAAATTGTGAAGTCCCGCCGATGCCAGAAGGGCGGGAATGGCCAGGTGCTCCCTGTCCACGCCCCGGTCCGAGAGGATGAGGATATTGTGCCCCGCCTTCACCGCGGAGAGGGCTTTGGCAAAGAGACCGTCCAGGGCTTTCTCCATTTCCCCCTTCCCCTCCGGATAGAGAAGGGACAGCACCACCGGACGGAGGCGGTCATCCTGCAGATGCTTCACCGCTTCCATTTCCTCATTGGTGAGGAGCGGCCTGTCCATGGCCAGGGCGGCGGTGCCCCTTTCGTCGGGGTCCATAATGTTGGCCATATTTCCCACATACACCGTGGAGGAAGTGACGATGGACTCCCGAATAGCGTCAATAGGCGGATTCGTGACCTGGGCGAAGTTCTGCTGGAAATAGTCGTACAGGAGATGCGGCCGCTCCGACAGTACCGGCAGCGGCGAGTCCATGCCCATGGCGCCTACCGGGTCCTTTCCGGTCTGGGCCATGGGGATAATCATGTCTCGCAGGTCCTCCTGGGTATAGCCGAAGGCCCGCTGCTGCTCCTCCAGATGCTCCGGCGCCTGCCGCTCCCCCTTGGGCAGGTCCTTGAGGTCCAGGATATGCTCCCGGCACCAGGCGCCATAGGGATGGGCCTTCGCCATGTTGTGCTTGATTTCCTCGTCCCCCACGATGCGCTGCTGGGACGTGTCGATGAGGAAAATCTTCCCCGGCTCCAGGCGTCCCTTGTAAAGCACATCCTTCTGGTCCACCGGCACCGAGCCCACCTCAGACGACAGGATGACCCGGTCATCCTTCATCACGTAGTACCGGGCCGGACGCAGGCCGTTCCTGTCCAGCATGCCGCCGATGACCACACCGTCGCAGAAGCAGATGGCCGCCGGTCCGTCCCAGGGCTCCATCATGAAATTGTGGTACCGGTAAAAATCCTTCTTCTCCCGGCTCATGGAGGGGTCCTTCTCCCAGGGCTCCGGAATCATGACCATCATGGCGTGGGCCAGGGAATGGCCGGCCATGTGGAGATACTCCAGACAGTTGTCAAACATGGCGGAATCGCTGCCTGTGGCATCCACCACCGGGAAGGCCTTGGCCAGTTCCGGATAATCGGAGGGCCGGGACTTGCTCTCCCGGGCATTCAGCCAGTTGATATTGCCGCGGATGGTATTGATTTCCCCATTGTGCACAATATAGCGGTTCGGATGGGCCCTTGCCCAGCTGGGGAAAGTGTTCGTACTGAAACGGGAATGGACCATGGCCATGGCCGTCTTGAAATCCAGATCCGACAGATCCAGGTAGAAATGGCGCATTTGGTCGCTGGTGAGCATGCCCTTGTACACAATGGTCTTCGAAGACAGAGAGGCAATGTAGAAATCGGTGCCCATGCCTTCGGAGAGCGGAATGATTTTCTTCTCCGCCCGCCGCCGGATGATGTAGAGCTTCCTCTCAAAATCCATGGGCTCCGTGAGCTCCGGATTCCGCCCGATAAACACCTGCAGGAAATGGGGCCGTATGCGCTTGGCCTCCTCGCCGATAAGGCTCTCATCAATGGGAACCTCCCGCCAGCCCAGCACCGTCTGCCCCTCTTCCTTCACGATTTCCTCAAAAATACGCTTCTGCTCCTCCCGGAAATCATGGTACCGGTGCGCAAAAATCATGCCGACCCCGTACTCCCCCTCCTGGGGCAGATGGAACCCCAGCACCTCGCACTCCCGCTGGAAAAACTCATGGGGAATTTGGGTCAGAATCCCTGCGCCGTCGCCGCTCCTCTGGTCCGCCCCCTCACCGCCCCGGTGCTTCAGGTTCTCCAGAATCTTCAATGCGTCGTCCACAATGCCATAGGACCTTTTCCCCTTGATATCCGCCACAAACCCGATGCCGCAGGCATCATGCTCATTCCTCGGATCATACAGCCCCTGGGCCTTCGGTAAATCTCTCCATACATCTCCCATACTCCACGCCTCCCGTCGAAAAAAAGCCGGACCCGCAGCAAAAAGAGCTGCATGGTCCGGCTTCGGAAAACTTATGTTGTAATTCGTATTATAGCACTATGGTAAAGAAGGGTAAATAGGGAAATAGTGGGCTGGTGGGACAGTGGGAAAGTGGGAAAGTAGAAAAGGTTGACGCCCGCTCCGCGGGCGAAGGGGCTTTGCCCTTCGGGCAAAGGGTTATGTTCGCTGTGCTCAGGGGGCGACAGCCGCCTTTGGCGGCTGAGGGTGGTTGTATCGCCATTGGACACGCCCTCCGGGCGTGAGGGTTCAGAGGGTTCATAAGGTTCAGAGGGTGTGGTATCGCCGCTTCGCGGCGATGAGATTTATTGCCGCCTATCGGCGGCAGCGCTGCCATAGGCAGCGAAAACCGTAAAACCAGGCTGCGCCCGTTGGAAATGCACCCCTATCCCCGCCTGCGGCGGTACTTCTCCACGGGAAAGCGTCTCACGTGATTTTCAGGTCGCTTTGCTCCCTTACAAATCACGTTCGCTTGCCACCCCGGAGGGGGAAGTTTTAGCGGCGCTATGCCTTGAGATACTTATGAGTCCAGAAGCTGAGTGGAGAGCAAATCTCCCCCTCCGGGGGAGACGCCGCCGATAGGCGGCAGAAGGGGTGCATTTCAAGCGCCCGACAGGGCGGTTGGCTTGTTTTCCTCCGGGCGAAGCCCGGTTGTATGGTTTTCTCTCCGCTGCTGCCATAAACTCACATTGCCGCCATTGCCCAGCACCCATAGTGCCCCCTGAATAGGGGGTGGCAAAGGAACTGGATTCGTAGGGAGCCGATAGGCGACCGAGAATCCAGTGACACGCTTCCCAGCGGGCAAGGTGGTGGCGTCAGCCACCAAAGGGGGTGCTGCCGACAGGCAGCATTTATACTCATCGCCGTCAGGCGATACCACAACCCTCACAGCCGTAGGCTGTGTCAAACCTTAGAACCCTCGGGGCGAAAGCCCCGTCAATCTTGAAAACCCTTTTATCCGTGGTGGCGCCAGCCACCAAAGGGGGTGCTGCCGATAGGCAGCATTTATATAGGCGCCGAAGGCGCCTTCCTTCATTTTCCATCACACCAGCGAAAAGCGGACAGTTCCCCCGCCATAGGATATAATAAAGAAAATCTATTTCCACAAGGAGCACGAAATGATACAGGAAACAGCCTATGCAAAAATCAACCTCACCCTGTCCGTCGGAAGGAAGCGAGCGGACGGATACCATGACATTGACTCCGTCATGCACTCCATCTCCCTCCATGACACCATTACCTTGGAAAAGGCGGACACCGTCAGCCTTGCCGTGGTGAAAGGCAGCGCCCCGGCAGGGCGGGACAACCTCATGGTGAAGGCAGCGGAACTTTTCCTTCAGGAAAAACATATTTCCAGCGGCGTCTCCATGACCCTTGCCAAAGAAATCCCCTCGGAAGCAGGCATGGGCGGCGGCTCCTCCGACGCCGCCGCCGTCCTTCGGGGACTGTCTGCGCTCTATGAAACAGGAGATACCCCGGAATCCCTTGCAGCCATGGGCGCCTCCCTGGGCGCCGACGTGCCCTTCTGCGTCATCGGCGGCGCCGCCCGCTGCACGGGCATCGGCGACAAACTCACCGCCCTTCCCCCATGGGAAGCCATTCCCCTCCTCATCGTCCGCCCCCAGGCCTCCGTATCCACCGCCAAAGCCTACGCCGCCATAGACGCCCTCCCCCGCCGCCGGAAAGACAGCACCGAAGACTGCGTGAAAGCACTGGAAACCAAAGACCGCCGCCGCCTCCTTTCCTCCCTTGCAAACGACTTCGAAGACGCCCTCTTCCCGCTGAACCCCATCCTCAAAGAAACAGCCGCCGCACTCCGTTCTCTCTCCCGCCCCGTCCTCATGACCGGCTCCGGCTCCGCCTTCTTCCTGGTGCTGGAAAACAGGGAAGAAGCCGCCCCCCTTCGAAGCAGACTCAAAAAAGCCCACCCCCTCTGGTTCGTGGAAGAAGCAGAGACAGTGGGAAAATAAAACTTTCCGACGAAAAAAGAACCCCCATTTTATAAACATGCGGCATGCCGCACTTTTGTAAAATGGGGGCTCTTAATAATGAAGGAATTTATACCGCCAGCCCCTCAAAGGGACGGGCCTATATACATCACTTTTATTTTCCTGCCATCATACATTTCACTTTAGATACAGAACTTTACCATCCATCATTCCAATCCATGCTGCCCGCGAAGGAATCGACGTCTTTGACGTAGTATCTACCTTTTCTATCCTTGCCTCCTATGAGTGCATCTGCTGCACTTACAGTATAAGAAGCGTTTGGCCCCTGTAAATCCTCCACCGGCTTGCCGATGGTTGGGGCCACCGCTTCTTTTTTGTTTACAGAAATTTCAATCCACGCTTCCCGCGGGGAAGCGACTGCTGTCCATGCCGCCGTTTTGTAAAAACTCCATAGCGCTTCAGCCGGATAAGGTGGTTTTACCACTATCAAGAATCACAACACTCTCAAACGTCTCTATCTCGCATGTAGTCTATTAGTGCGTTTTACCACTATCAAGAATCACAACACTCTCAAACGCGAAACGCTGCTTATGCACGTTGGCAGAAGTTTTACCACTATCAAGAATCACAACACTCTCAAACGTCCATTTAGATCTACCTCCATTTGACTTAGTTTTACCACTATCAAGAATCACAACACTCTCAAACACGTAAAAGGGTATAACATCTATCTTAATGGTTTTACCACTATCAAGAATCACAACACTCTCAAACGGACAATGCAGGAAAACCATATTTCCGCCCGTTTTACCACTATCAAGAATCACAACACTCTCAAACAGAGATCATTGGTATTTTAGAATTATGAATGTTTTACCACTATCAAGAATCACAACACTCTCAAACTTGACCCGCGGTGTGGCAGGTGCCTTCGGTGTTTTACCACTATCAAGAATCACAACACTCTCAAACTCATCGCGAAGCAGGCCGTGAAGCTTCAGTGTTTTACCACTATCAAGAATCACAACACTCTCAAACATAGACCGGGGACTTGTGAACTACATGATTGTTTTACCACTATCAAGAATCACAACACTCTCAAACGGCACCACCAGCTTCAGCCGGTCTGTAGCGGTTTTACCACTATCAAGAATCACAACACTCTCAAACCTTCTGGATGGTGTTTCCCACGTTCACGAAGTTTTACCACTATCAAGAATCACAACACTCTCAAACCTCAAATTGCATTTTCATGCATCGGTTCTCTGCAAGTGTATCCGCTTACACCGGGCGGCGCAACTCTTGACGGTGTATCATTATTCAAAAATTTGGCATAAATCCTTATCAATAATGAAGAGATCCTCTGTCTCTATTGTATCATGGCAGGGGCCTTCTATGAGAACAAAGTTGAGATTTTCTTCTTTGGCATTTTCATAGAAGAGGTTTCTTTCTTCTGAAGGCAGCAGATTCCGAAAGCCATAGAAGGCAAAACCCGTTTCACCGCAAAGGATATCCCAGGACTTCATGAAGGTGAGCATTCTTTCTGCCAGACTTTCACCCTGTTCTTCCAGATGGACATGAAGGGCTTTGAAGAAGGCTTCCATGTCCACATCCAGGTCGTAAGCCACGGGCAGGGGAATTTCCGTAGTAATTTCTTCCAGCCAGTTTTGGACTGCACCGCAAAGTTCTTCTGATTTCCGATAATATGTTTCATCCTGTGCCTTTCCGATGAGGCAGGCCAGGAGTTTCGTAGTCAGTTTGCGGGCATTCAGGTCCATATCCCAGGGGCTGGGCACAAAAAGGAACTGTTTTTTCATATCCAGGATTCTGCCACCATGACTGAGCACGAAATTCCCTATTCCCGTCCGGCTTTCTTCCTCCAATTCCTTCAGCGTATGGTATAGGCACTGAGGATTTTCTATGGAAATGAGCGGTACCTTTGTGCCATCCAGAATCACCGGTTTTTCCCAATCCGGATGTACTAGTTTCATAGAATCACCAGCTTTTCATTGGTATCAATGATTTCTTTCTGCACCTTGCCTATAATGAGCTCCATACCGGCATATTGTTTTTCTGTAATCACCAGCACCTGTATCAGCCCTGCCTTCGGGCTGACAGAGCGGATATAAGAAATCACCGCCCTGGCCGCCGGAGGGTTCTGCACGATTTTGGTATACACCGACTCCTGCATCATTACGAAGCCTTTTCGAATCAGCTGTTTTCGGAAGGCCGTATAGGCCCGTCTTTCTTCTGCTGTTTCTACAGGCAGGTCAAACAGCACCATGACTCTCATAAATCTACCCTTCATCGGGCAGCCGATAAAAGGCAATGCCTGCCGGGTCTTTTTCTTCCATGGCCCGGAATACACTGCGGCTGTAAATACCGATGGCCTGCGTGACGGTAGTAAGCCGGTCCTGTATGACGACCTTCCGGTTCAATAGATTGACCAGATTCTTTTTATTTTCCGGTGTGAGCTGATCTTCCAATTTCATAGATAGCACCATCCTGTCTACCAGGGGCCGAAAGGGCTCCATCAAATCACTGCCCAGATTGTATGGATTGAATATATTGTCATGAAACAGGCCCAGCTGGGTCATATATCCTGATGCCGCTGCTTCTCTATTGCAGGCGGAAAGGATGATGGCATATCCATAATTAAGGGCTCCATTCACCGTAGACGGTTCGCGGCGGGAAAATTCCCTGCCCCAGAGGGCATTGAAGTACACCTTGGCCGCATGGCCTTCCCGATTGGTACTGTCTCCGTCCTCCACATCATCCCTGTAGGCCTGCAGCATGGCTGCTTCTTTTTCATGGTCATACTCCTCAAGCACCTGGGCCTGGTTCCTGATTTTTTCTTTGATGATGGATTGCCATATCCGGGCCTTTGTTCCTTCTTCCCAATGAATCTGGGATCGAATCTGACGGCTGGAGTCATGGCTGCCGCAGTAGGGCAGCACTTCTCCTGCCGGATTCCGCTTTTCATCGCAAAAGATAATCTTGATTTTCCGCTTCAGGCATTCGCTTACCCATACGCCCGTAAAAGCGGCCGCCGGAGTGGCTATCAGAATAGTGCCGATTTCATCCATAAAAATCCGGTGTACCTCTTTTTCGCGGATAACCATGTACCCCATGCTGTATTCCACCTTGGCCCGGTTGGCCAGGACCACTGTGCGCCAGCTCATTTTTCACCATAAGGCGCCAGTAAGATGCGCTTTTCAAAGAATCCGGCGACGGACTGTTCTATCAGGTAGACATGGTCCTTTGGATAAATCTGCGTATTCATAGTTAAGGCACCTGCATTTTTAGCTCCACCAATTAACTGTAAGTCAGCATTTACAACATTACACTGGCATAAGTGCAGGATCTCGCCAATCAGTTTGCATTTCTGTTCCAGGGTGAGTGCGTTGAATGCTTTTTCCCCCTTTTTCAGTACAGCTGCCTGCTTACTCAGTTTGACTTTATACACCTGATTCGTCAGCTTATCTTCAAATATATGATATAACCGATTTACGTCGTCTTCTTGTATATTGTCAAAGGGATTAATAGAAAGCGCCGTACCTTTTTTGGATAAGTTTGCTCTCTCATTAAATTTAAGAATTCTTTTTAAAACGGCCGCATCATCATCATTCATACAAAGCTGTTCTGCATTTCTTAACAAAAATGTCCTGCCATTTTTTCCGGAAAGGTGCGCTTTAAATCCATTAATTTCAAGGAGAGATTGTATCGATATATGCCTAAGGCAGACAGTTGGATTTCTCATCTTTTTCCCATTCTTTTCCCACTGCTCCTGTATATAAACTTCCTGATCTTTATTTGTCTGCATCTTCGCTTTTAAAATTAATGGAATTGTTTCCAGTGTATACACAGTATCTTCATCCAATTTTGACTTAGTTAACACAAAGTAAGCCGCAGACGCCTTATTATATCCGCCGTATTTCTCTATATCCGACACCGGCGAATCTCCCTTAAGGGGCACCTGTCCTTTTCCTTTTTTCATGATGGTCTGGTCAAAGAGTCCACCTTTACCCTCAAGGGGCATCCTTGTAAAGAGGATATTGTTCTTTCTCATCCATTTCCGTACAGTCCCCATGGTACCTTCATGACCGGCCATGATATGTCCTTCATCGTCCTTTTCAGGTGGAATCCATGCATCCACACCGCTGCGGCTGACCTTATGACCATACAGAGCTTCTGTGTTCAAGCTGTACACCGGATGATTTCCTTTCAGGAAATGGAGGGGATTGGCGGTGAACCGGGTATCGAAAACATTTCCTACCACAATATTCAGATAGGCATCTTTGGCGTGGTGGTAGTCGTTCATGTCGCGCACCTTGATGAAGCCGCCATACTGCCGGAAGCGGGACGCATTGCCCGCCTTGGTATAGACAATCCGGGCCTCCGGGTAGGCTTTGCTCAAAAGTTCTGCACAGGCCTTCGTGCTCTGCCTGGTTTCCACCAGCTGCCGACCGATGAAGGCCGCCTTTTCCGTATCCGTCAGCGGTGTGGTTCTGGAGAGGCGGTTATATTTCTCTTTGGAAATCAATTCTTTTTCAAGAAGCATCCGCCAGAAGGGTCTCATTTCCTTCTGGATATCCTGGATATGAATCTGCCCGCCGATATGGCATCCGTCCAGGGCGCTTCCCAGAGGATAGGTATCTCCTTTCTTCGCATTCACCGTTTTTTCCACCAGTACCCGGTTGTCCAGGCTGTCATCGCCGCTCAGGGACTGGGGATAAATATGGTCTATGTCATATACATTCCGGTCAAAGAGCTGATTCATGTCGATGGGTTTCCCTGTGTACATGGAGCGGCCCATCTGGGTATAGTAAAGATAGAGCCGGTCGCTTCGGAAATCTTCTTCCGGCTTTTCTGCCAGTTCTTTTGCCCAGTCTCTGGAATCATCCCTGCACTTCTTATAAAGCTCCTGGAGGCGTGCTTTTCTGGAAATCGTCCTTTTGCCTTTCTCTCCATTTTCCCTGGCCATTTCGATAAAGATTTTCGAAGGCTCTTTTCCCAGAATCTTTACGATTTCCCGGACGATTTTCAGTGCCTGCCAGAGCGGCCTTTTCACTGCCGGAGAGATATACATATCCTCTACATCCTGGTAACTGATGGTCCCATTGCCTTCTTTTTCCCGATTTCTCTCTTCAATGGCCTTTGCATAACCGAAACGGCTGCTTAAAAGTTCCATCAGGTTATAGGAGGTCTGTTCCATGGCGGAAATGATATTCAACACCTCTCCAGACCCTTTATCCACCAGGACTTCACCAGTAGATTTTTCCGTCGGCAGAAGGTTGACCAGTAATTCTTTGGACAGCCTTCCCCATCCCTGATAGGAAAGATGTATTAACCGGGTCAGCTGCTCCGGAGTCAGATAGGGAAATTCACGGTGAAGGCGGGACTTAAGCATTTTCCTGTCTCCTCCGAATATGGTGATATCCTTAATCATCTGCTCCCCGTCTTCCCGACTGAAATCATTACCCAAAATATTTGTCAGGTCAATCAGGGAAGAAAGGCTGCTCTTGAAGTCCCCGTCCAGTCCGGAAATGGATTCTGCTTCTTTTTTATCTATGCCTTCTGTCACAAGATAGTTAATAAATTTTCTTCTGCTCACATGCTTGTGTTTCTTGAAAAGATTTTCCAATACCTTTTCTTTCAGTTCCGGAGACAGTTTCTGCGCATTTTCCCCGATTCTTACATTATTCAATTCATTAAGGACTGTGAACTCAGAATAGAGCAGGGAGTTTTTCGGCAGCACATCTTCACCGATGAGATAGGTACATTTATTGGTCAGATTACGGATGAAACCTTCCGCCGATTTTTCCACATCGATTCTTTCACTGAAATTCCAGGGATATACTTTTCCCTTCTTATCCTTTTTCACTGCCCAACAGCTGTTCGCATGCTCATTTACCGGCCCCACATAATAAGGAATGCGGAAAGTAAAGAGACTGATAATCTTGTCAGACACTGTGCCATAGGCATCCTTAATTTTTAAGAACGGAAGGTACTTCTCCGCATTGGCAAGAATTTTCTTCAATTCCTGTAAATGCAGCTGGTAGGGGATAACACCGTTTTCCTTAGTCACGGACTTGGGAAGGAACGTTCCCTGCTCCAGTTCCCGGCTGATATATTCCGTATCTTTGCTGTCCGGCAGATCCTTCAGGCAGGATTTCAGCGTTTTGGCGAAATCCTCATAGCTGCATTTATCAATGGCCGCCTTTTTCCCTTTGACTTTACATACTCCCACATAGGCACTGTAATTTTTATTGGACTTGCTGCCGGGCTCTTTAAAAATTTTGGCGTAGACAGCCGGATTCTGCTTGAGCACCCGTTTTAATACTTCTAAATCTTCTTTATGCTTATTATAAATGGCTTTTTTGGCTTCTGAAATATACCGGTAATTTCCCATAAGCTCCGCCAGAAGTGACCAATTATAAAGCCCGTGGAGAGCTGCAATGAGATCATAGCGGTCTCCCAGTTCTGCCATAATGTCCGGCTCGTTTTCTTCAAACTGGGCACTGGAAAAACTTACTTTATTTTTCTCAAAACCCTTCAGCCCTTCTTCGCCCAATATATCACTGAGCAGCGCAGTACCGCCCGCAGCCAAAGTCATCATGGCTTTGAAGTCTTTTTCTTTCTCTTTTCCCAGCGCCTGCAGCAGGGCTTTCGCCTTTTCTTTCACTCCCAGTTTTTTATTTCTGAAAATATCTTTTACCGTATCAGTCCCGCGTACATCCAGGGAAATCCCTCGAATCCGGTACAGCGCATTCCCGAAGGCAGCAAAACTTTCATCAAATCCGGAAGCTCCATTTTCATCGATCCGGAAATTGTCAAACAAGAAATGACCCCGATGTTTCAGAATATGATGGACAGCCAGATAAACCAGCCGCACATCAAAGGGCCTGTCCTTTGTCATCAAATCATACCGAAGATGATAGATGGTCGGATATTCCTTGTAATATGCCTTATCATCAAAATCAACATCATTGAAAAGGCTGTTTTTCTGATGGACCTTCTTGTCTTCCTCATACAGGCCGCTTTCATTCAGCCTTTCATAAAATCCCGGATACTTTTTACAGATTTCCTGGGCAAACAATTCCTGCAGCAAATCAATGCGGCGGGACCTTCGTTCGATTCTCCTGCGGGAAATTCTATGCATTCTTCTCTCTGCTGCCGTCTGTGCCTCTTCAAAAAGGCGGATACCCCAGAGAGCCTTTCCATTTTTCTTGATGATTTCATAATTTTCATCCGTTGCCGCCCATCCTACGGAAGTTGTTCCCATATCCAAACCAACAAAATAATTTTTTTATTCTTTCATCATTGACACCCTCCCTGAATTGGAGTATCCTGTAAGTATCAGGATAACTTACCACTATCCGATCACAACACAAGTTCAAATAAAAATTCATTCAAATCGTCACTTCGGTGACCCCACAGTGTGTGGATAAAAGAACTCCTTCGGGGGTTCTTTTTATTTACCCGGATATACGCACAACAAAAGGCTCCATTATCTCATATCCCAAAAGACATGAAATAACAGAGCCTGAAAAAGCCTCTTCTGCCGCCTTCCCTGCTGTCCTGTCCATCATCATAATCATCCCTTCTCCAATAATATAAAAAGGATTTCCTATGAACTCATTTTATCATTAAACTCATTATATCATGAGTGACCGGTCTACGCCTTCTACCTAAAGCATGTTACCTTCTACTTCTATTATACTCAGAGGCATGACACACTCTGTCGCTCCGCAAAAAAATCCTGAATTTTTATCAAAAATTAATCTTACGGATAAAAGGAATTCCTATAATCCTCATCTGCAGAAGAAATCGGCAGCCTGATCTATCTCCTTTCCATATACAGAGGAGTCCCCTGAACGCACAAAAAACTTCCTGAATCTCCTGTGGCAGTGACCTGCTTTTAGAGTTTCAGGAAGTTTCTGCTCCTCACGGTTTCCCGCAAGGGTGGCAATCGGAATCGCCATTGGGATTGCCATTTGCTACATCATTTCAATCCACGCTTCCCGTGAGGGAAGCGACAAGACGCAGACAGCCTGCGCTTCTATAACCTGGATTTCAATCCACGCTTCCCGTGAGGGAAGCGACTTTTCCCATGCGCTTCATGTAAGCTAAGGAAACGCATGCCGAATGACCGTCACATAGCAGCCGGTCATTTTCTTTATTATACTATTTTTTACAGCAGCCTGCTTTCTTTTTCTGTACATATCAAATCAAAAGTCCCCTGAAAGCACAAAAACTTCCTGAAATCCCCCAAGTCGCAGGCCGGTGCACAGGGAGGCCCGGTTTTGAGGTTTTCAGGAAGTTTTTTGTTTCGTTTTCATTTTTCAGCCGGCTGATAAGAAGCGGACATTCCATGCCCGGCCATCCCGCCTTCCATGGATGCGCGCCGGCGGGACATAGTGACCGGGGATGGCTCCCCTCGCTTCTCTGTCCATATAGTCCAAAGGGACCTGTGGCTATCTCACTGTCCCTCTTTCCATAGGCCCGCCGCCTTCATCTGGAGGCGCACTTTGTCTTCGGGGATGGTGAAATCGGTGCCGAAGAGTTCGTGGGTCAGGTAGTCCGGTTCTATGGAGTCCACGATTTCCCGGGCTGCGCCGGTGGTGAAGGGGCGGTGCTGGTCGATGGAGGTAATGTGGCGGCTGATGACATCCGGTGTTACCTGATTGGGAACCCTTCCGGAGAGACTTTTCCGGTAGGCGCCGGAGAGGGAGCAGCTGAGGTGGATGCCTTTGATGAGGGACTTCAGGGAGCTCAGCCGGTTCACCACGCTCAGCACATAGCGTGCGCCGTCTTCTTCGGTCACAAGGTCCGGATTCGTATTCATCAGGTGCCCCGTGTCCAGCATGATACCGGTGTTTTCCCCCGGAAGGAGACGGAAGAAATAATCCACTTCCTCAGGCTTCAGGGTATAAAGTCCGGGCCAGAAGATACTTTCAAAGAGCACGGTCACCGAATGGGGCACTTCCTTCGCCACGGCGCCATACACCTCTGCCGCCGCTTTCAGCACGTCCCGGTCGGTGTAGCGGAAGCGGCGGGTCCAGATTTCATCCAGAGAGCAGTGAGCCACGTGCCACACCAGGTACTCCGGCTTTTCCGCAAGAGCGGCGCGGATGTTGAGGCGGATTTTCTCTATCCAGTCCTCCACGGTGGTACCGCCGAAGGTGTCCAGGAGGGACTTTTTTGTGGGGAAATCTTTTTCATAGAAATCCTTCCGCCCCAGATAGAAGTCCATCCAGTCCGGCCAGTAGGCCAGATGACAGCCTACGGTGATTTTCCCCGCCGGACGGGGAGCAGGACTGGTGCCGTATATGAGGTTTTCAATGCCGTCCAGATGAAGGCGGCGCACCGCATTTTCTATTTCTTCTTCCCTGTCATGGGGCATCATGTAATGGCTGACTGACTGTTTCACGCTGTGCCTCCTTTTTATTTCTTTTATTACTATATCACTTGTCATTCACAAAGTGCAGGATGGTCCATGTAAAAAGACCGGGGCCGCACCGGTGTCAATGGAGGCGTGAGATTTCTCCACTCCCCTTCGCTGCGGTCGAAATGACGGGAGGGGCGGCACTTACGCTTCCATCTATCTTCTATCTTCTATCGTCTATCTTCTCCCTCTACCTTCTATCACCTATGATGTATAATATAGTTAAATTAAGAATATTTGAAAGAGGTGATTCGGATATGGATAAAATTCATATTAACCTTGGTAAGGATTCCTACGACATTCTCATCGACACGGGACTGGTGCGGAAGGCGGGGCCTGCCGTCCGGGACCTGACGGGGGCGGAGAAGGCGGCCATCATTACGGAGGACGGCATTGACAAGCTCTACGGCATGAGTCTGGTGAAGTCTCTGGAAGATGCCGGGGTCCGCACGCAGATGATTGTGGTTCCGTCCAGCGAGAAGTCCCGCACCCTGAATATCGTGCGCAGGGTGTACGGTGCCCTGGTGGATTTCGGTCTGGGCTCCAGCGATACTTTAATCGCCCTGGGCGGACGGGTGGTAGGCGATGTCACCGGCTTTACGGCAGCTACGTACCACCGGGGGATTTCTTATGTCCAGTTCCCCACCTCCGTGCTGTCCCAGATTGGGAGTTCCATCGGCGGCAAGGTGACCCTGGATCTGGACATGCCTGCCGGAAAGAATGTGGTCGGCACCTTCTACCAGCCTAAGGCGGTATTCATCGACCCGGGCATGGCAAAGACCCTGCCCCGCCGTTATTTCCACAACGGCCTGGGTGAAGCGGTGAAGCTGGGCTGTGTGGCGGATAAAGGGCTGTTTGAGCTCTTTGAGCAGGTGTCGTCGGACATGGATATTTACCGGGTGCTTCCGGAAATCATCCGCCGCTGCTGCACCATTAAGGCCCATTATGTGGAAATCGACCCGTTCTCCAAGGGAGAGCGGCGCATCCTGGACTTCGGCCATACCATCGGCGGCGCCATCGAACGGTGCCTTAGATATAATGATGCGGAAATCACCCACGGTGAGGCCACGGCCATCGGCATGTACCTCATTACCCGCCGTTCGGAGCTGGAGGGCCTTACAAAACGGGGCACCACGTCCCGGCTGGAGTACGTGCTGAAGTCCCTGTCCCTGCCCACCAGCACCACCGTGCCCTACGATATTCTCTATGAGGCAGTGAAACACGACAAGAAAATCAAAGGCGATGTCATCCAGATTACCCTTATCAAGGAAATCGGGGAGGGCTTCCTCTATACCCTTCCGGTAAGGGAAATCGGACAGTTCCTGAAGGGATGAGAAAGGGGGGCTTCGCCCCGGGTTCAGAGGGTTCAAAAGGTTCAGAGGGTTCAGAGGGGAAGGTGTCCAGCCCCTGCGGGGCTGGAGGTTATGGCCGCCTGCGGCGGCGGGTTGTGTAGAAGGGGGGGGGCGACGGCCCTTTGGGCCGAGGATGGTGGTATCGCTATTGGACACGCCTACGGCGTGAGGGTTCAGAAGGTTCAAAAGGTTCAAAGGGTTCAAAGGGTGTGGTGGCGGCTGGCGCCGCAAATATAAAAGCCGATTCCGACTTAATACCTTTGGATTTATCAGCAAGAAATGTATTACGGTGATTAGCGGCCTTTGGCCGCTCTCCCCCTTTGGTGCCTGACGGCACCACCTTTCTCCTAAAGGGAAGCATGTCACTGGATTCTCAGGTCGCTGTGCTCCCCTACGAATCCAGTTCCTTTGCCACCCCTGACGGGGGCACTATGGATGCTTAACATTTTGCCACATGACTTTGCAGGAAAGCGTAGAGCAAATCCCCCTGGGAAACGTCGCCGCAAGCAGCAGAAGAAAAGTGCATTTCCATCGCGCCGCAGGCGATACCTCAACCATCCGACCGTAAGGGCCTTTAAACTTAAGGGCCTTCTCTGCCACCAACAGCACAAAATAAAAAAACCGGCACATTTCGTGTCGGTTTTTCTTATGTCCTTATTTCAAAACGGAGGGCAGCCAGGTGGCGATGCCGGGGAAGAAGCAGAGGACAACGATTTCCAGTATCATGATGACCGCAAAGGGAGCGGCGCCGGAGATGATGTCCTGGATGGAGCTGTCTTCGCTGATGCCCTTGATGACGAAGAGGTTCATGCCCACCGGCGGTGTGATGAGGGCCAGTTCCATATTGATGAGGAGCACTACGTTGAACCAGATGGGGTCAAAGCCCAGGGCTTTGATGACCGGGTAGAGCATAGGCAGGGTGATAAGGATGATGGAAACGGTTTCCAGCACACAGCCCAGAATGAGGAGGACAATGTTGATGCCGATGAGGACGATCCATTTGTTGAAATGGCCTTCGGTGACCAGGGACATGAGGGCCTGCGGTACCTGGAGGACGGTGAGGATGTAGCCGAAGAGCATGGCGCCTACCATGATGGCAAAAATCATGCAGGATGTCTTGATGGTAGAGCGGAGGATGGAGGGCATATCCTCCATGGTAATGCTTCTGTAAATGAAGAAGGTAATGATGAGGGCATACACCGTGCCAACCGCTGCCGCTTCGGTGGGTGTAAAGACGCCGGTGTAGATGCCGCCGATGATGATAACCGGCAGGAGGAGGCCCCACACGTTTTCCCGAAGGGATTTCATCTTGGCTTCATGGGAGGCCCTTTCTTCCCGTGGTTTGTTCCAGGAGGCAAAGACGATGTAGGCAACGAAGGCCAGGGTAAGGAGGACGCCGGGCATGACGCCGGACATGAAGAGCTTGCCCACGGACTCATCGGTAATGGTGCCGTAGAGAATCATGGGGATGGACGGCGGGATGAGGATGCCCAGGGTGCCGCCGGCCGCTACGGACCCTACCACCAGTTTCCTGTCATAACCGCGTTTCAGCATTTCCGGAATGGCCATGGCGCCGATGGTGACGGCGGTGGCTACGGAGGAGCCGGAAATGGCGGCGAAAATGGCGCAGGCAAAAATGGTGGCAATGCCCAGGCCGCCGGGGAGGTGGCCCATCCATTTGCTGCCCAAATCGAAGAGGCCGCTTCCCACCCGTCCGGTGAGCATGATCTGGCTCATGAGGATGTAGAGGGGCACCGATGTCAGTACATAGGAGTCCAGTGTCTTAAAGGCAATGACCGGCACCTGGGACAGGGTGGACATATCCACGAACTGGATGATGCCCAGAATCCCCGCCAGGGACAGGGTGAAGGCCACGGGCATGCCGATGATAAGGAGGACGATGATAAACAGTGCAAAACCTGCCAGAACCATTTATTTTTCCTCCTTTCCATCTTGAAAGAAATCGCCTAACAGGTGGTTGATGATTTCCAGAAACAGCAGTACGAACCCGATGACCATGAAAGTCTGGGGAATCCACATGGGCACCCGGAGCAGGGAGGGTGACACCACGCCCATGGCCTCGGTCATGAGCATGTAGTTGGTGGATTCGGTCATGCATACGTACATGACGAAAAGGGAAAGGATAGATGTGATAATATCCAGTCCCCGCTGCACGGTTCTGGGGAAACGGCTGTAAAGGAAATCTACGGTAATGTGCCCGTTCTTCCGCATGGTGTAGGCCATGCCAAAGAAACCGGCCAGCACCAGAAGGTAGGTGGAAATTTCCATGACCCACACCGTGGGATGATGGAAAACACTGCGGGCAATGATTTCATAGCAGATCATGAAGGCTGTCAGTAAAATGGCAAGCCCTGCAATGGCTGCGGCAAGATTGGTGATATAACCTAAGATGCGGTCATATATATGGTAAATGGAACGCACGGGACAGCCCTCCTTTATGGGAATAGTTGAAATAGTGGGATAGTGAAATAGTGAGACAGTGGGCGCGAAAGGTTCTTAGGTTTGACCGGCCCTATGGGCCGGAGGGTTCTTAAGTTTGACGGGCCTTTGGCCCGAGGGTTATGGTATCGCCGCTTCACGGCGATGAGTTTTATATGCCGCCTGCCGGCGGCAGTCGTTACGGGATTAACCTTTCCGCCGGACACTGTCATTCTGAGCCGCAGGCGAAGAATCTTGGTACGCGGAGCAGTTGAACCAAATGCTATTAAATACCAGTCGGCGGGAAGGCTGCCGTTTGGCAGCCAGGTCAGCATTGCGTATCATTTTGACTTGCCACGTCGTACACCCTTTGCCACTTCGTGGCATTCCCCTCAAGGGGACACAAGACGTTACGGGATTGGCTTCCTGCCCTCACAGTCATTCTGAACGAAGTGAAGAATCTTGGTACGCGGTGCACATGAGGCAATCGGCAGTAAACGCCGGTCAGCGGGAAGCAGCCGCCTTCGGCGGCCTAATTTCGGACCTATCCTCAGGGATCCGCCCAGCTCCATTCCGGTCGGGCAATCAAAAGGAAAGCCCTTTTATGGGCAGGTTAAGGGCCAACTTTGCCCGACTTGGCAATCCTATGCAGGATTGCCACCTGTGGAAGGAGCCTACGTTACGGGATTGGCTTCCTGCCCCTCCGGTCATTCTGGGCGAAGCGAAGAATCTTGGTACGCGGCGTATTTGCGGCAATCGGCATTAAATACCGGTCGGCGGGAAGCAGCCGCCTTCGGCGGCTCCCCCCTATCCCGCTTCGCGGGACTTCTCCACGGGAAAGCGTCTCACGTGATTTTCAGGTCGCTATCGCTCCCCTACAAATCACGTTCGCTTGCCACCCCCGTCCGGGTGGCAGAATAAACTGCCCTACTCTTACCTGTATATTCATATGGCACTATGGGCTCGCCGCCGCAGGCGGCATACATACTCATCGCCCCGCAGGGCGATACCTTCACCCTTTGAACCTTTTGAACCCTCTGCACCTTCTGAACCCTTTTCTCTAACGGGAATACAGCCACCTGCCGCTATTGACCCAGCAGCACATCAGTCCTTCGCAGCTGCGCTGGCTTTGAGGCAGTCATCCACCAGCTGCTTGCCGAAGTCGCCCTGTTCCTGTTCGAACTTGGCTACTACCGGTGCGGTGGCTTCCTGCCAGAGGTGGATTTCATCCTTTGGAATCACGTATACATCCATGCCCTTGGCAGAGAGTTCCTTCAGGCACCGTTCGTCTTCTGCCTTGGTTTCCTTGCGGATTTCATCCTGGATTTCCTTGGCGGTGTCGGTGATGATCTTCTGCTGTTCCGGTGTCAGTTTCTTCCAGGAGTTGTCGTTCATGGATACCAGGAATTCTACGTAGGAGTTGTTGGTGACGGTGAGGTACTTGGCCACTTCGTAGATTTTGCGGGACAGGATGGCGGTCTGACCGGAGGACTGGCCGTCGATGGTGCCGTTCTTGATGGCCATGTACACTTCAGAGGAGCTCATGGTTGTCGGCGATGCGCCCAGGGCCTGGATAATGTCGGCGGAGGTTTCGGAGTAGGAACGGATCTTCATGCCCTGGAAATCCTCCGGTTTTTCGATTTTCTTCACGTTGTTGCAGAACTGTACGTAGCCGTAGTCTGCCCAAATCAGGGGATGAACCCCTTTCTTTTCCATTTCCTGGTTCAGTGCCTTGCCCAGGTCGCCGTCCAGTGCGTTATCTACGGCGGAGTAGGAGGTGAGGACGAAGGGCATGTCCAGTACCTTCAGCGCCGGCACCACCATGGACCAGCGGGCGGTGGAGTTCATGCCGATGTCCAGGCCGCCGCTCATGAGGGCGTCGTTCATGTTCTGGTCGTTATAGAGCTGCCCTGCCGGATAGACTTTGATGTCGATCTGGCCCTTGGACCGTTCATTGACCTCTTTGGCAAATTTTTCTACACTCTTGGACAGATGATGTTCCGCCGGGAGCTGGTAAGCCAGTTTCAATTCCACTTTCTGCCCATTGCCGGAAGCGGCCGGTTTCTTATCGCCGCCGGACATACCGCAGCCTGTCATCATGCCTGCAATGGCAAGGGCTGCTAAACCTGCTAAAACTACTTTATGACTTCTCTTAAACATACCCATCATGAAATCCTCCTTTGAATGAACTCATCTGTTTTCTTTTCTTTGAAATCAAGCTGTACCATCTTCCATACTGCAAAAAACGCCCTGATTGATAAAAATCAACCAGGGCGTAACACCTACGCGGTACCACCTCGCACTATACTCATGCGGCTTTGTAACGCTGCCAAACGCCATATCTTACTCAGTTCAGATACAGGACTTGCGGACGACTCTGTGAGGACCTCCTGCTGCCTTCCACCTTCCGGCAGCTCTCTGTAAGAAAGCCGGTTCACTCGCTTCCGTTCCTTGTCTTTCATGCACAGGTGTGCTGTGAAGCTTTATTCCAATTGAAGTTGGAAATAGTATACATGCACTTTTCCCCTTTGTAAAGGGGAAAATGAAAAAATTTTTCCTTTCCATAGAAGAAATGGAAATGGCCGGAGCCAATCAGTGATTCAATTTCTCCAGATCCATCATGGCCTTGTACACCATGTCGAAGGTAATGTCATAGGGCTTCACCCGCATATCCTTGGTGTGGAGACAGTTCTTCACCAGTTCGTCCGGATGCTTGGGGTCGATGCCAATATCTGCCAGGCAGTGGGGCAGGTCGATGGACTTGGCAAAGTTGTAAATCTTATCCCTTTCCTCCAGCTGCCCGTCCATGGTGAGCATCACCTGGAGGCCGTAATTCACCACGGCACCGTGAAGATGATTTCCCTTATGGGGCGTCCTGGTGTGGCTGTTGTAAATGGCATGGGCCAGGGAGGAATCCAGGTCGTCCTCAATGCACACGGAAGCCATGCCCGGCGCCACGATGATAGAAAGAATGGCCGGTTCAAGGGCGTCATTCACTTCCTGCCGGTCCACCGCCGCCAGCGCCTCTTTACCGTATTTCAAAATCCCCGGCGCCACATTCTGTGCATTCCGCACCCCCGTCTGCTGCACCCAGGTGAGCTCCATGCCCCGGGCAGAAAAGGGCACCTCATACTGCTTGGCCAGGGCGTCCCCCAGGCCGGCCCAGAAATATTCGCGGGGCGAATGGGCGATAATGTCGGTGTTGATAAAGGTATGGTAGGCGTTCCGGTCCCTGTAAATGGATCCCCGGAAACTGTGGTCCGGGTTGTACATAATGCACACCGCCGTCACGGAAGCGCAGTTGGATGCCAGCGTGGGGAACGTAAAGAGAGGTTTCTTCAAAAGATGGGACGCCCACTTGGACGTATCCACCGCCCTTCCTCCGCCGACTGCAAAAATCATATCGGCCTTTGCAATTTCCGGAATCTTCGTCAGCGCCTCCGCATTCTCAAAGGTGGCGTCATCTCCATACAGGAAGGACCCGGTGATTTCGATGGTGCCTTCGCAGGCCTTCCGAATCAGCGGCTCCGCTGCGGCCCTGGACTTATTACCTCCTACAATCACCGCCGTCTTCCCGTACTCCCGGCAGATGCCGGGAATGGCGTCATAGGCGTCAGTGCCGATGGTGAAATGGGGGAAAAATGTACTTTTCATAGCAAACTCCTTTGGTAACTGTCTGCTCTGCAGATCTTCTCATGATATGCTGTTATTATACTCTTCTTTGGGAGAAATGTCAGAGGGCCGCGGAGCGCTTTTGGACACGCCTTCGGCGTGAGGGTTCAGAGGGTTCAAAGGGTTCAAAAGGTTCAGAGGGTGGTGGTATCGCCCTTCGGGCGATGAGTTTTGTATGCCGCCAGAGGCGGCATTTATATTGGCACCGAAAGGCGCCGTACCTCGCCAGCGCAGCGATACTACATAACTCCCTCTGAACCGGCCCGCTCTGCGGGCGGAACCCGAGCCGCCAAGGGCGTGAGCCCAATGGTGGCTTGAACCCGGGCGCCAAAGGCGCCTGAACCCTCTTGCTTTCGGGAATGCAGCCCCCGCCATCTACCAGCTCGCCAACCGTCACATTAACATATTTAAATTTTTAGTTGTATTTTCTCTTCATTTATCGTATAATAACTGACGTAACATTTCTTATAGAGGAAAACACCACTGTGTGTACTCCCGTTTTATACAGAAGAAGGGATTTCCTTCTTCCCTATGATGAAAGGATATGATGGCATGGCAGGTTTATTTTTTGACGATTATGACACCCCCGTTTTCCGTCCGCCCAGTGAAGCGGACAGTTTCATCCTCCGGGTCACCAGAGGATGCGCCCACAACAGCTGCACCTACTGCAACATGTACCGGGGCGTGAAATTTGAAAAGCTTTCTGATGAGCAGATTATGCGGCAGATTGCCATCGCCTACTCCGTGGACCGGGACGGCGTGCGCCGCGTATTTTTAGCCGACGGCGACGCCCTGGTGCTCCCCACCGAAAGGCTCCTCAAGATTCTGAACACCCTGAAGAAATATTTCCCCAACCTGGAGCGCGTTTCCTCCTACGCAGCGCCGGGAGACATCCTCCGGAAGTCCCTGGACGAACTGAAGGAGCTCCGTGAAGCGGGCCTCCAGCTCCTCTACTACGGCATGGAAAGCGGCGACTCCCAGACCCTGAAGGACATCCGCAAAGGCGTGAACGGTGAGCAGTCCATCGAAGTGGGCAAGCGGGTCCGCGCAGCGGGCATGGACCTGTCCATCATGATTATCCTTGGCATTGCCGGCGTACCGGGCAGTGAAAGACACGCCCTGGCCACCGCCCATGCCATCAATGAAATCAAACCGACCCACCTCTCCGCCCTCTCCCTCATGCTCTATCGGGGCAGCGAACTGAAGGACCAGTTCGAACGGGGCGAATTCACGCCCCTTCCGCCCTATGGCCTCATGGAAGAACTGAAGGTCATTGTGGAACACCTGGACCTTCCGGAAACGGAGCACATGATTTTTAGGAGCAACCACGTATCCAACTACATCCGTCTGGCGGCCACCCTCCCCAGGGATAAGGAAAAACTCCTGGCTGACATTGACGAAAGCATCCGCTACCTGAAATCCAAGAAAAACTACGACGTGTACAACCACGACTGGACGAAATAAAAAAATCCCCGGAACCTCTGCGGTTCCGGGGATTTTTCCTATTTGGGCCGCCTGGCGCGGCCCGGGTTCAAAGGGTTCAGAAGGTTCAGAGGGTTCAGAGGGTGGTGGTATCGCCCTTCGGGCGATGAGTATGTTGCCGCCTTTCGGCGGCAGCGCTGCCTTTGGCAGCGAAAACCGTACAACCGCGCCTTCGGCGCGTGGAAATGCACCCCTTTTGGTGCTAACGCACCACCTTCCCCCCGAAGGGGGGACTTTACTCGCCGCTCAGCTTTTGGTCTCATAAAGTATCTCAAAGCATAGCGCCGCTAAAACTTCCCCCTTCGGGGAAAGTACCGCCGCAGGCGGGGATAGGGGTGCATTTCCCACGGGCGCAGCCCGGTTGTTTGGTTTTCGCTACCGCAGGCAGCATTCATAACTCCCTCTGAACCAGCCCGCTCTGTGGGCGGAATCCATGGTTCGGCGCAAAGCGCACGAACCATAGAACCCGGGCGCCGTAAGGCACCTGAACCCTTTTGCTTTCGGGAATACCATTCAGCGGCAGGTGGATAGCAGACAGCGGACACAGCCTCTCCCTTCCCCTCCCAAATGCGGTATCATAGAGACAGATATTTCAGGAGAAAGGAGAAACTTCCATGAAAAAGAAAATTCTATGCACCGCTGCCCTGGCAGCCATGATTTCCGCCTGCGCCATTCCCGCCCCCACTGCAGAGGCCTTCAGCATCGGCGACATTATCGGCATCGCCCAGGGAGCAGCCCAGTACGCCCTGCTGGACAAAGAGTTCAACTATTACAATAACACCGAAGAAGGGCGGCAGGAGCTTTTCAAATCCTACCAGGAAAAACTGGGCGTGGTGCACGACGAGGCAAAGGAGGCAGAGCTCTCCTCCATCATGAGCCGCCTCACTGCCAGCATCGGCGCCGAGGATCCCTCCATTTATGACAAGCCCTACCTGTACTTCATCTGCGCCGACGAATCCTTCAACGCCTTCTGCTCCATGGGCCATGTGATGGTGGTAAACGACGGCCTCTTCAAGTACCTCACCAACACCGATGAATTGGCAGTGGTGCTGGGCCATGAAATGGGACATGGCCAGAAGGACCATGTGGTAAACGCCATGCACGAGAAGGCAAAAACAGAACTGGGTGCCGCCGTCATTTCCGGCGCCCTGGGCGGCAGCGCCCTGAGCCAGGAAGTGCTGGGCATTGCGGTGAACCAGATAGAAACAGTACAGATTACCAGGGGCAACGAAAAGGAAGCGGACAAACTCTCCTTCGACTACATCTACCGCGCCGGCTACAACCCCGGTGCTGCCGCCGCCGTGTGGCAGCGGGTCATCGAAAAGGGCGGCGACAACGACCCCACCTTCGCCCAGGAAGTCTTCTCCCCCTCCGACCACCCCTCCAACAGCGAACGGAGAGACACCTATGAAAAACAGCTCACCGAACTCTCCAAAAAGCACGTCACATTGAAGAGCAATACAAACACCGTGGAAGTGAACGGTAAAGAATTCGTCACCCCCGCCCCGGCAGGCGATATGAGCGCCGCCGAAAGGAAATACTTCGTCATGGGCAACCTGGCCGCCGCCTATGACCACGGAGAAAATAAAAATCCCGCCGAAGCCAGAAACGGCACCGTCTACCTGGGCAGCCAGGCCATCATCACCCCCGCCGACGGCGACCCCTCCGCTGAGGCCCTGGCGGAACGGCTGAATCAGATAAAGTAAGGCCGCTTCGCGGCCCGGGTTCAAAGGGTTCAGAAGGTTCAAAGGGTTCAAAGGGGAAGGTGGCCAGCCCCTGCGGGGCTGGAGGTTATGGCCGCCTGCGGCGGCAGGTTGTGTAGAAAGGGGCGATGGCCCTTTGGCCCGAGGGTGGTGGTGGCGGCTGGCGCCGCAAAATAAAAAGAGGGCGCGCCTGACGGCGCAGGTTGTATAGAAGGGTTATGTTCGCTTCGCTCAAGGGGCCTCAGCGGCCTTCGGCTGCTGAGGGTGGTGGTATCGCCTTCGGCGATGAATATGAAGTCAGCGTTACGGGATAGTTTTTCCCCGCCGTCATAGCCTTCACAACCCTTCTACACAACCCTCAGCCCGCGCGAAAGCGCAGGGCTGAGCCCCTGCCCGCCAAAGGCGGGCACCCCCTCTACTTCCGGGAACACAGCCCATCTGCCGTATGACAATTTTCACGTCTTCCCGCCGACCGGTATTTACCAGCCGATGAGTCACCATCCACAAGTACCGAGATTCTTCGCTGTCGCTCAGAATGACGCACAGGGCGGGAAGGGACCACGGCCAGCAGACAGCGGACAGCGGTAAGCGGACAGCCGTTTTTATAACTTGTATTCCCTCTCTGTATACTATATAATTAATTTTTGACAGTATCTTTTTATGTATGCAGAGTGCAGGAGTGAAATGTATGACCATTCAGAATGAGCTGGATATTGATATAAAAAATCTTCTGGGCCATCCCTGGAGCGTGAAGGAGGAGGACCTGAAAGACATGGAGGGTCTTATCCACCAGGCAGGACGGTCATTGACGGAGCTTCGGAGAAGCGGGAAGGGGCCCGACGGAAGCCTGGTTCTTTTCCCCCGCCTCCCCTACATTCTGGAGGAGGAAAGGCTCATGTCCAAAGAGGAGCGTCAGCACCTTTCCCATGTGGACGAGCTGGCCAAATCTTCGGATATCCTGATTTCCATCGGCATCGGCGGTTCCTATCTGGGAAACCAGATGCTCTTTGACGTGTTCTGCGGTCCCTACTGGAACATGATGAGCCGGGAGGAACGGCAGGGATTTCCCCAGGTCTTCTTTGCGGGGCAGAACATGGACCCCCACGGCCTCCTGCAGCTGGCGGAGGAAGTGGAGCGGCAGAACCGGCGTCTTGGAAGAAAATGCAGGGTGCTGCTTCTGGTGATTTCCAAATCCGGCACCACCATCGAACCCTCCAGCGCCCTGAAGGCGCTCCGTGAAATCCTGGCACCCTTTGCGGATATTTCCCTTCTGGCCATTACGGACAAGGAAAAGGGCACCCTCAGGCAGTATGCCAGGGAGCACCATCTTCCCTGCTTCACCGTGCCCGACGGCATCGGCGGCCGGTTCAGCGAACTGTCCCAGGTGGGCCTTGTTTTTGCGCGCCTCATCGGCGTGGACATCGAAGACCTCCTGACCGGCGCCCGGATGGTGGAGGAAGCCTGCCAAAGCGAGACGACAGAGGAAAACCCCGCCCTCTTCCTGGCATCCCTGAAATACGCAGCCAGCAGAAAGTACGGCATGGCGGCGGAAATCATCATGCCCTACGGCGATACCCTCCGTTCCTTCGGCTGGTGGTACGCCCAGCTTCTGGGAGAATCGCTGGGAAAGAAATATGACACCAAAGGCCGGGAAGTCCATTACGGCCGCATTCCTGTGGCTGCTGTAGGCACCACGGATATGCACTCCCTCACCCAGGAGCACCAGCAGGGCGCCAGAAACAAGCTGGTCCAGTTCATTTCCGTCAAGGAAAGCAGGAGCCGCCTTTCCGTCCTCTGCGAAGAGGAGGGCGAAGAAGGTTTAGTCCCCATGAACTACATGCTGGAATCCGCCCGCCGGGCCAACGAACAGGCCCTGGCCGCCGAAGGACGCATGAGCTGCAGCATCAAAATACGGAAAATCACCCCCTTCCACATCGGCGCCCTCATGTATTTCTTCTTCCTCACCATCGCCTACGAAGGGGCCCTGGCAGGCATTAACGCCTACGACCAGCCGGGGGTGGAAGATTATAAGAAAATTCTCCACCGGGATATCCGGGATTATATTGTGAAGCATAAATAGGGCCGCCTGCGGCGGCCCGGGTTCAGAAGGTTCAAAGGGTTCAAAGGGGAAGGTGTCCAGCCCCTGCGGGGCTGGAGGTTATGGCCGCCTGCGGCGGCGGGTTGTGTAGAAAGGGGCGACGGCCCTTTGGGCCGAGGGTGGTATCGTCCTTCGGGCGATGAATATGAAGTCAGCGTTACGGGATATTTTTTTCCCCCGCCGTCATAGCCTTCACAACCCTTCTATACAACCTTCAGCCCGCGCGAAAGCGCAGAGCTGAGCCCCTGCCCGCCAAAGGCGGGCGCCCCCCTCTTGCTTTCGGGAATACCGCTTTCCGCCGCAGCGATACTATAAAACTCCCTCTGAACCAGCCCGCTCTGTGGGCGGAACCCGAGCCGCCAAGGGCGTGAGCCCAATGGCGGCTTGAACCTGGGCGCCGAAGGCGCCTGAACCCTCCTGCGTACAGGAATACAGCTCCCCGCCGCTATGACTCAATCTCCCATAAACCTTGTGCTATCCTTCAAAAAAAGATATAATAAAATAATTGTAAAGGTGTAATTCAATCATGAAAGGTGTCTCATTGTGAAAAGAAAACAGCACACAATCAGAAAACCGGTTTCCTACAAAGGCAATGGTCTTCACTCCGGCATGCCGGTGACCATGACCATGCATCCCGCCAGGCCGGGGACGGGCATCCTTTTCCGCCGGAGCGACCTTCCCGGCGCGCCGGAGGTGCCTGCAGAGAGCCGGTACATTACAAGCACCATGCGTGCCACCACCCTGGAGAAGGGGCCGGCCAAGGTGTTTACGGTGGAGCATCTGCTTTCCGCCCTTTACGCCCTGAATATCGATAACTGCATTATTGAAATGGATTCGCCGGAACCGCCGGTAGGCGACGGCAGTGCGAAAACCTTCGTGGACATGGTGGAAGAAGCGGGCATTGAGGAGCAGGACGAAGAAATCCCGGTGCTCACCCTGGACAGGAGCGTAGCCATTTACGAGGGGAAGAAGTTCATCACCGCCCTTCCCTACGACGGCCTGCGCATTACCTTCACCTCCATCAATCCCCATCCTCTTTTGGGCACCCAGATGGTGGACATTGTCATCGACCACGATTCCTATATGAAGGAAATCGCTTCCGCCAGGACCATCGGTTTCACCTGGGAGCTGGAAGCCATGAGGAAAATGGGTCTCGGCAAGGGCGGCACCCTGGAGAACGCCGTGGTGTATTCGGAAACGGAATGCCTCTCCGTGCCCCGTTTCAAGGACGAACTGGTGCGCCACAAGATTCTGGACATTCTGGGCGATATTTCCCTGGTAGGGCCGCTGAACGCCCATATCATCGCCGTCCTGGGCAGCCACAAGCTGAACGCGGAACTTTCTGAAAAACTGCAGGCCCTGAAGAAATAAGACCTGCCTTTCACATACAAGAAATAGGATAAGGAGGAACTGTTATGGAATTAAATGTTGAAGAAATTATGGAAATCCTGCCCCATCGGTACCCCATGCTGCTGGTAGACAAGATTATTGAAATGGTCCCCATGGATTACGCCATCGGCGTGAAATGCGTCACCATGAATGAACCCTTTTTCCAGGGCCACTTCCCCGGCCATCCCGTTATGCCCGGCGCCCTCATCTGCGAAGCCATGGCACAGGTAGGCGGCGTTGCCCTCCAGTACCCGGAAGAAAACAGGGGTCTCATCCCCATGTTCACCGGTATGGACCATGTCCGTTTCCGTTCCCCCGTCCTCCCCGGAGACCAGCTGGTCACCAAGGCGGTAATTAAAAAAATTATCGGCCGTATGGGCAAGGTACACTGCGAATGCCATGTAGGCAGCGTCCACAAGGCAGAGGCCGATTTCCTCTTCTACCTCATGGATCCCAACGATTCCCCGGAGAAGAAGGAAAAGGAACAGGAAGCCCAGAAAAAATAAATTTCCTTAAACTATTTCAAAATAGTTAATAAACAGAGGAACTGAAAGAAAATCGGAGAGAAAGAAGGATTCCCCTTATAAACGCCCCAAAACCGCTGTTTCAAAACAATAATGAATCCGGGACTTATGTATAAAGAGAATCATAAATCAAAAAATTGGCTGTCGGTCAAAACAGCCGCCATCATAAAGGGGAATGGAACTATGGAATTAAAAGTCATTCAATCGGCAGAGCCGAAAGTTCATCCAACCGCCGTCATTGATCCTACGGCGATTCTTCATAAGAATGTAGTCATCGGACCCTATGCGGTGATCGGTGAAAACTGTGAAATCGGCGAAGGCTCCATCATCGGCGCCCACGCCGTCATTGCCAAGAACGTGCGCATGGGAAAGGAAAACCACATTTATCCCCATGCCGTCATCGGAGAAGATCCCCAGGACCTCAAATTCCATGACGAATACAGCACCGTGGTCATCGGCGACCACAACCTGATCCGCGAATACGTCACCATCCACCGCGCCACCGGTGAGAACTGCGAAACAAGAGTGGGCTCCTACAACATGCTGCAGGCCTACACCCATGTGGCCCATAACTGCAACTTCGGCGACCACATCGTCATGTCCAGCTTCTCCGGCGTGGCAGGCCACGTGACCGTGGAAGACCATGCAGTCATCGGCGGTATGAGCGGCATCCACCAGTTTGTCAAAATCGGTGCCTGCGCCATGGTAGGCGGCATGTCCAAAATCGTGCAGGACGTATGCCCCTTCGTCATCGTAGACGGCAACCCCTCCCGGGTGGTGGGCCTCAACAGCGTAGGCCTTGCCCGTAACAACATTACACCGGAAGTGAAGAGCTACCTGAAAAAGGCATACCGCCTCATTTTCCGCTCCGGCCTGAAACTGAACGACGCCATCCTGGAAATGGAACAGGAACTTCCGTCCACTCCGGAAATCGAACACCTCCTCCGTTTCCTCCGCAACTGCGACCGCGGCCTCTGCCGTACCAGAGATAGATAAATATACTTCCCCTTTATAAAAAGGCTCCCTGCATAGGGAGCTTTTTCTTTATGGGGCGCGGCTGGCGCCGCAGGTTGTGTAGAAGGGTTGTGAGGGGAAAGGTTAAAAAGGTTCAGAAGGTTCAGAGGGTTCAGAGGGTTCAAAGGGTTCAAAGGGTGGTGGTATCGCCCTTTGGGCGATGAGTTTTGTATGCCGCCAAAGGCGGCAGCGCTGCCAGAGGCAGCGAAAACCATAAAACCGGGCCTGCGGCCCGTCGGAAATGCACCCCTATTCCCCTGCGGGGACTTCTCCACGGGAAAGCGTCTCACGTGATTTTCAGGTCGCTTTGCTCCCTTACAAATCACGTTCGCTTGCCACCCCGGAGGGGGAAGTTTTAGCAACACTATCGATAGAGCAACTTAAGTTAGCACAAGGGGGGTAAGCGAAGAGCAAATCTGCCCCTCCGGGGAAGACGCCGCCGCAGGCGGCAGAAGGGGTGCATTTCCAACGCCCGCCAGGGCGGTTGGCCTGTTTTCCCCGGGCGAAGCCCGTTGTCTGGTTTTATCCGCGAAGCGGATTATAAATCATCGCCGCGCAGCGGCGATACCACCACCCTTTGAACCCTCACGTCCGCAGGGCGGTTGTATGTTTTTTAACTGGCGGCGAAGCCGTCCACAACCACCCTCTGAACCTTCTGAACCCGGGGCCGCTTTGCGGCCCCTTCCCCCTTGACTCCCTAAACAACTCATGCTAGAATATACTAAACTTATAGCATGACAATGACCGGAATCAGGCTGGGGAATCTTCCAAGAGAGGCAGCGGGTGGTGAAAGCTGCTGAAGCGAACGAGCCGCGTCACCCGGGAGTCCTTCTCTGAGTCCATCTGTGGCCAGGAGCAAGCGGCGGCACCGTTACAGCCCAATTGAGTACGCAAGACAAGGTGGTACCTCACGAATCTGTGCCCTGTCGGATTTTTCCGGCAGGGCTTTTTGATGTCCTGCCTCTGTGTTCTATTTCAAAGGAGTGTATGTCATGAAGAAATCAGCCAATTCCCTCATCCCCATCGGGCTCATGCTCTTTGCCCTCTTCTTCGGCGCCGGCAACCTGATATTCCCCGTATTCATGGGACAGAATTCCGGCGTCAATACCATTCCCGCCACCATTGGGTTTCTGATTACCGGCGTGGGCCTTCCCATTCTGGGGGTGGCTGCCATCGGCTATTCCGGCAGCGACCTTGAGGCCCTGGCTTCCCGGATTCATCCCAAGTACGCCATTTTCTTCACCGTGGCCCTGTACCTCACCATCGGGCCGGCTTTTGCCATCCCCCGTACCGCCACCACCTCCTTTGAAATCGCCGTGGCTCCATTCTTTGGAAGCGCCATGAAATCCATGGCCCTCTACGTTTTCTGTTTCCTCTTCTTCGTCGTTTCCTGGTGGCTTTCCGTGAGCCCCAATAAGCTGGTAAACCGTATCGGCAAGGTCATTACGCCGGTGCTCCTCCTTTTCCTGGCCCTTCTATTCATCGTTTCCACCATCCATCCCATGGGACCCTGGCAGCCCGCTGCCGATGGCTATCGGGACACCATGAAGGCCCTGACCCAGGGATTCCTGGACGGCTACGGCACCATGGACGCCCTGGCTGCCTTCGTATTCGGCATTATCGTAGTCAATTCCGTCCGCCAGTACGGCGCTGACACCAATGAAGAAATCGCCCTCTCCACATTGAAGAGCGGCCTCATCGCCGGTGCCTGCCTGGGCATTATTTACCTCTTCCTCTGCTTCCTGGGCGCCAGCTCCGTCACCGAACTTGGCATGCAGGAAAACGGCGCCGGCGTGCTGGTAGGCTCCGCCCGCTACTACTTCGGCTCCTACGGCCGCATCATTATGGGAGTCATCGTGCTTCTGGCCTGCCTCACCACCAGCGTGGGACTCATTACCGCCTGCGCTGAATATTTCTCCCGCCTCATTCCTGCCCTGTCCTACACCATGTGGGTATCCGCCTTCTCCATCGTGTCCTTCTTCGTCGCCCTCTTCGGCCTCACCACCATCATCAAAGCCGCCATTCCGGTGCTCATGTTCCTCTATCCCCTCACCATCTCCCTGGTGATCCTCACCTTCGCCCATTCCCTCTACGGCGACTGCCGCAGCGTATACCGCGCCGCCACCTTCTTCACATTCTTCCCCTCCCTCTACGACGGCATCCACACCGCCGGCCTCTCCCTGGGCGGCCTGGACACCCTCATGGCCTCCCTGCCCCTTGCAGGCTACGGCCTCTCCTGGGTATCCTTCTGCCTGGCAGGCCTCATCATCGGCGTCATCCTCTCCCGGTTTGATAAGACTAAGGCAGTGCAGGAATAGGATGAAATGGAAATCAAAAGAGCTCCCTTTGGGGAGCTTTTTTGATGGGACCACAGTGAGCCAGTACGGCGTTTGGCTGTATTCCCAAAGATGGACGCGGCTGCGCCGCGAAGGTTCTTAAGGTTCTTAAGTTTGACGGGCCTTCGGCCCGAGGGTTGTGGTATCGCCTTTGGACACGCCCTAACGGGCGTGAGGGTTCAAAGGGTTCAGAGGGTTCCGCCTGCCTTCGGCAGGCTGGTTCAAAGGGTGGTGGTATCGCCCTACGGGCGATGAGCAGGAAGTCAGCGTTACGTACTTACCTTCCCAACCCGCATGGGCGAGTCGGCCAAAGTGAGCCCTGCTTAGAGCAGCATCATCATTCTTCCCCTCGTCCCCCCTTTGCCTCTTCGAGGCGCTCCCATTTTTCCTATTTGCGGCGAAGCCGCCACCACCACCCTCTGAACCCTTTGAACCAGCCCGTCCACGGCGGGCCGAACCATCTGAACCCGGGCCGCAAGGCGGCCCCATTAAAAGGCGGCCCCATTGACTTAATATAGAAAGAATGCTATATTTAATTCATCTCTTAATAGAAATTCATGAATATAAAAGGAGCATGACATGAACAACGAATCCATCATCATCCCTACCAAAGATACACCGAAGCCCCATAACGATAAGGCGGTCCTCCTGGAAGCCATGAAGTACCGCTATGCCACCAAGAAATTCGACCCGGAGAAAATCATTTCCGACGAAGATTTTGAAACCCTGCTGGAAGCGGCCCGTCTGTCCCCCACCTCCTTCGGCATGGAGCCCTGGAAAATCCTGGTCATCCAGAATAAGGAAATCCGGGAGGAAATGATTCCCTACGGCTGGGGCGCCAGAGCAGGCCTTACCGGCGCCAGCCATTTCGTGGTCTTCCTGGCCAACAAGAGGGAAGACATTACCTTCGGCTCCCCCTATGCGGACCACATGCTGAAGGATATCCACCAGGTGCCGCCGGAAGTGTACGATTTCTACAGCCAGGTGTACACCCGCTTCGGAAAAGAGGAAATGAAAATCCTGGACTCCGAGCGCACTGCCCTGGACTGGACCTCCAAGCAGGCCTACATTGTCATGGCCAACATGATGACCATGGCCGCCTACATGGGCATCGACTCCTGCCCCCTGGAAGGATATAGCCCTGCTGACATGACCCGCCTTCTGGGAGAGAAACATCACCTCTTCGACACAAAGCACTACGGCATCGCCGTCATGGCCGCCTTCGGCTACCGGGCCGAAACCCCTCACCGGGACAAGAGCAGAAAACCCCTCTCCGAGTCCGTGGAATGGGTGAGGTAACAGGGGTTCCTTTCCGGCTTGACGCGTTGGTGTTTCTTACCGGCAGGAAACTGTTTGCGAAAGGTTTCCTATCCGGCTTGACACCATTACGTTTCTTGCCGGCAGGAAACTGTTTGCGGATAGTTTCCTATTCGGCTTGACACCATTACGTTTCTTGCCGGCAGGAAACTGTTTGCGGATAGTTTCCTATTCGGCTTGACACCATTGCGTTTCTTGCCGGCAGGAAACTGTTCGCGAAAGGTTTCCTATCCGATTTGACACCATTGCGTTTCTTACCGGCAGGAAACTGTTTGCGGATGGTTTCCTATTCGGCTTGACACCATTGCGTTTCTTGCCGACAAGAAACTGTTTGCGGATGGTTTCCTATTCGGCTTGACACCGCTTTATTTTATCCCAACAGGAAACTTCACAAAAAAACTTCAGCCCCGGAGGCTGAAGTTTTTTTGTGTCATTACTGTTTATTTTCGTTTTCCCAGGCTCTCTTGCCCAGCTCGATGGCGCCGGTGAGGCCTGCGTGGTCTCCCAGGGCCGGGGGAACGATGTAGTCTTCCAGGGTTCCCGTCAGTTTGTCGGAGTGAATATAGCCGTTCAGATTCTTTTTCACTTCGTCCCTCACCATCTGGAAAAGGTTATCCTGATGCATGACGCCGCCGCCGATAATGATTTTGTCCGGGGAATAGAGGAGTACCAGGTTGGAGACCCCCTGTCCCAGGTAGTAGGCTTCCATTTCCCATACTTCCTTCCGGCTGTGGAGGGTTTCGCCCGGAGCGCCCCAGCGCTGCTGGATGGCGGGTCCGCAGGCATAGCCTTCCAGGCAGCCGCCGGGGAGGAAGGAGTCCTTGTGGAAGGGGCAGCTTCCTTCATAGGTGTCCTTGGGATGACGCTGGATCAGCATGTGGCCTGCTTCGGGATGCATGAGGCCATGGAGCAGTCTGCCCTCGCAGTAAAGGCCTACGCCGATACCGGTGCCTACGGTCATGTAGGAAACCACCTGGCATCCTTTTCCTGCGCCGTATACCGATTCGCCAAGGGCGGCACCATTCACGTCGGTGTCGAACTCAATGGGAATGGAAAAGGCCCTTGCAAAGGGACCCACAAAGTCCACATCCTGCCAGCCCTTCTTCGGGGTTGCCTTGATGTAGCCGTAGGTGGGGGAATCCTTCTTCAGGTCCAGGGGCCCGAAGCTGGCAATTCCCAAGGATTCGATGTCATACTGTTTGAACCAGGCAATGATTTCCGGCAGCACCTGGGCTGCGGTGGTGGTAGGAAACCGCATTTCCGAAAGGATCCGGATGGTACCGTTCTTCACTTCTCCCACGCCGCAAATAATTTTAGTACCGCCTGCTTCTATACCGCCGATTAAAATTTTGAAACGCCTCCCTATCCTTACGCTTTTGGAAATATCACTCGTACCAGTTTATAATATATTGCCTCTTCTTGCAATGGGGAATTAGTGAGCTGGTGAGCTAGTGGGCTAGTGGGCTAGTGGGACAGTGGGACAGTGGGACAGTGGGACAGTGGCCGCGGAGCGGCCAAGGTTCAGAGGGGAAGGTGGACGGGGCTTCGCCTCGAAGGTTCTTAAGGTTCTAAAGTTTGACGGGCCCTTTGGGCCGAGGGTTGTGGTATCGCGGACACGCCTGCGGCGTGAGGGTTCAGAGGGTTCAAAGGGTTCAGAAGGTTCAAAGGGAAGGTATCGCCTGACGGCGATGAGTTTTATATGCCGCCAAAGGCGGCGATACCTCCCCCTCTGAACCAGCCTGCCAACGGCAGGCAGAACCTTCTGAACCTTTTGAACCTGGGCCACGCAGTGGCCTCGTAGGCGATACCATAACCCTCAGCGGCGAAGCCGATGTCAAACCTGAGAACCTTCGGGGCTAATAGCCCCGTCCATCTTAAGAACCTTCAGGCCTGACAGGGCCGCCAAGCGGCCCCTTCTCATCCACCACAGGCACACCCATCTTCATCAGGGCTTCTGCCAGGACGCCGCTTCCTTTGATTTTCTTTCCACTGAAGGTGCCGTCGTAGATGTCATGGACGCCGCAGGTGGGGCTTCCGGATTTCAGGATGGCCAGGTCCACTTTTCCCATGCGGGCAAGCACTCTTTCTACGCCCCGCCGGTAGACGTCATCCATGTCGGTGCCGTCACGACGGATGACCCGGCCGTTTCGGATTTCCACAGGGGGCCGGGGCACGGGAAGGCCGGCCTCCACTTCCGGGCATACAGGAACGATTTCTTTATCTTTAAGGAAAGCCAGTACCCTTTCATTTCGGTTGTTTCCGCCGCTGTACTTGCAGTTTCTGCCCAGGAGGCAGGCGCTCACCAGGACTCTCATGATTTCACGTCCTTGAAATGGATACGGGAGAGCACTTTGTCCGCCGCTTCCGGAGGCAGGTGGGTGGCGGCGAAGAGCCAGGTCTTTTCTCCCACGGGATACATATAGTAGTTCACCATGCCATCGGGGCCGGCCATGCTGTAGGAAATATAATTGTCCTCTTCTTTGTGGATTTCAAAGGGCATGGTAATGATGGAGGCCCGCTGGGCCTGTTCCTGCTCTCTGCTGATGAAGGCGCAGCGCATCATCACTTTTTTCTTCTGGTACACCATGATGGTGCCCGCCGTTTCCTTCATGGAGAAATCGTCGCCGCCATCCAAGGTGACCTGGATTTCATCGCCCGTTTCCGGTTTCATGGTTATCTTTTCATCGGTAAGGCCGCAGCCTGCCAGCAGGGTGGCGGAAAGCAGAAGGGCCGCCGCTTTCAGTTTCAAATGATTCAAAGGCATATCTCCTTTCATCAAGGGTATTTTACCACAAAAGGAAGGACAGGGATAATCCGGTCCGTTTCCGACTATAGAAACAGGAAATGGATTTCATGAAAGGAGGTTTCCTATGAACCAATCATTCACCGGATGGGAGGAGCTGTCCTCCCATTTTCCACTGAAGGCGGCGCTGTCCATCTTCTTTCTTGCCCTGGTGCACCACGCCCTCATGTTCCTCTGCTTTTCCCTGCTGGTGCTGCTGGACCTTCTCTCCCGCTGGATTGCCATCAGCGCGGAGCTCCTTCGGGCGGAAGGAAAATCATCGCCCACGCTCCTTGCCATGCTCCGCGCCATCCCAAGGGCCCGCCGTCTGGGCCTTATCTGCAGCAGCGCCATGAAGGAGCAGGGACTGTCCAAGCTTATTCTGTATAATTTCTGCGTCCTTGTCTCCGCCTCGGCGGACTATCTTCTCTCCGAAAGCGGCCATCCCTCGGGCATGGTGTCCCTGGCGGTGAGCTACCTTGCCGCTGCGGAGGCCCTGTCGGTGATGGAAAACCTGTCGGAAGCCGGATTTTCTTCCATCACCTTCCTTCTGAAGCGTATGAAGGGAGGCCCAAAATGAAGTGGGGTATCGATGTATCGGAGCACAACCGGCCCTTTGACTGGCACTCCCTGAAGAAACAGGGCGCCTCCTTCGTCATCGTCCGCCTGGGCTGGGGCGCGGGCCACCTGGACAGCCGTTTCTACGAATACGCCAACGGCGTCCTGGATGCAGGCCTTGGGCTGGGCATGTACTACTACAGCTATGCATTGACCGAAGAAGCGGCGGCAGAAGAAGCCCGCTTCACCGCAGCCCTGCTGAAAGACGCAGGCCTTCCGCCGGAAAAGCTCTCCGCCGGTATCTGGCTGGACATGGAAGATGCCGACGGCTATAAGGAAAGAAATGGAATCACCGGAAAGGACGAAATCACCGCCCTCTGCCTCGCCTATCTTTCCGAAATGAATAAGCAGGGCTGCCCGGCCGGCCTTTACAGCTCCTGCTCCTGGCTTGCGGACTTGATCCACATTCCCGCCCTTCCCGAAGGGACTCCCCTCTGGTGTGCCCAGTGGGGCAGCGCCTGCGATATCAAGGAAGCCATGCTGTGGCAGTTCACCAATTCCCTCCCATTGGAAGGACAGCTGGTGGACGGGGATATATGGAAATAGGCGCCCTTTGGGCGCGAAAGGTTCTAAAGATTGACCGGCCCTATGGGCCGGAGGGTTCGAAGGTTTGACGGCCCTTCGGGCCGAGGGTTAAGGTGGCGCCATTGGACACGCCTGCGGCGTGAGGGTTCAAAGGGTTCAAAAGGTTCAGAGGGTTCAAAGGGTTGTGGTATCGCCCTTCGGGCGATGAGTATATAGCCGCCTATCGGCGGCATACATAACTCCCTCTGAACCAGCCCACTCTGTGGGCGGAACCCATCGGTCAGTGCGCCAACACATGACCGATAGAACCTGGGCGCCGTAAGGCGCCTGAACCTTCCTGCTTTGGGGAACACAGTCCCCGCCGTCATAGCCTTCACAACCCTTCTACACAACCCTCAGCCCGTGCAAAAGCGCAGGGCTGTCGCCCCTGCCCGCCAAAGGCGGGCGCCCCCTCTTGCTTTCGGGAATACAGCTTCCCGCCGCAGCGATACTATATAACTCCCTCTGAACCAGCCCGCTCTGTGGGCGGAACCGGAGCCGCCAGGGGCGTAAGCCCAATGGCGGCTTGAACCCGGGCGCCAAAGGCGCCTGAACCCTTTTGCTTTCAGGAATACCGTCTCCCTCCGTTAAGGAAGCGCTGATTAAATCGTTGTTTGCTTTTATTCTTGAATTTTTATGCAATGCAAGGAATGAGGCGACGCGAATAG
>ENA-ORCL01000096-ORCL01000096.1-human-gut-metagenome-genome-assembly--contig:-NODE-96-length-43357-cov-14.230037_pt1 | contig 43357 bp, 45 predicted proteins | sample MGYA00242987_ERZ507988 | MGnify/ENA primary metagenome ERZ507988 (study PRJEB26167, sample SAMN06115466) | human gut metagenome | host: Homo sapiens | place: China:Hubei | collected 2016-05-19 | study... | reverse complement strand
CCTGCGCCTTCGGCGCAGAGGGGCGTATGGCATCCATCGGGCCTTCGGCCCTCGGTGCCAAGGGTTGTATAGAAGGGTTGCATCGCTTCGCTCAGGGGAAAAGGCCGTGGTGGGCGGCTTCGCCGCCAGTTTGTAGAAAACAAATTTAGTGGGCTGGCGAGCTAGTGGGCTAGTAAAACCAAACAACCGCCCTTGCGGGCGAGGGAAAACAGGCCAACCGCGCCTTCGGCGCGTGGGAAATGCACCCCTTCTGCCGCCTGCGGCGGCGTCTCCCCCGGAGGGGGAGATTTGCTCTATGCTTCCCTTAGTGCTAACTTAAGTTGCTCTTTGTGCAGCTTCGGATAAAGTCCCCCCTCCGGGGGGAAGGTGGTGCGCAGCACCAAAAGGGGTGTATTTCCCTCGGGCCGTAGGCCCGGTTTGCTTGTTTTCCTTTCGCGCCAAGGGCGCGGTTGTTTGGTTTTATCATAATGGCGCCCCTTTATTTTTGAAGGCGCCTACCACAACCCTCGCGGCACAGGCGCGTCAACCCTTAGAACCCTAAGAACCCTTTGAACCCTCACGCCCGAAGGGCGTGTCCATTGGCGATACCACAACCCTCGGGGCCAAAGGCCCCGTCAAACTTAAGAACCCTTGGGCCCGGAGGGCCCATCAATCTTAAGAACCTTTATTTATATATAGTTGGTGTCAATATGAACTCATTTTTAGTCGGTCTCCAGTTTCTCACCCGCATCCATGTTTCGAACGAGACAGTGTGGAAGGATGAGGAATTCGGGAAGAGCGTGGTCTTTTTTCCCATATACGGATGGATTATCGGGGCCTTTATGTGCCTCATTTATTTCCTCCTGAAGCCTTTGGATATGCCTTATCTGACGGCCTTCCTCATTGTGTTGGGAGAGCTTTTTATATCAGGCGGCACCCTGGCTGACGGGCTGATGGATTCGTCGGACGGGCTGTTTTCGGGCAGGTCCCGGGAGCGGTCTTTGGAAATCATGAAGGACAGTCTCATCGGTTCCTTTGGCATGCTGTCCATCATCATTTTCATCAATCTGTACACCCTGTCCCTGGGGTCCGTGGAGACGTCTCTCTATCCGCTCCTCATTGCGGCGCCTACGCTGGGGCGGCTGAATCTGGTGATCAGCATCTGTGAATTTCCCTATGCCCGGCCCTACGGCATGGGGAAGGCTTTTTCGGCGTACCGGCCGAAGCATGCGGTGGCCATGGCCTCTGTTTTTGCGCTGCTGCCGGCGCTGTATTTCGGATTTCTGTATCTTGTACTGGCGGGGGCGGCCCTTTTTCTGGGGCTGTACCTGAACCGCTGGATTGTGGGGAAAATCGGCGGCACCACCGGTGATACCTACGGCTTTGTGAACCAGGTGACCGAAGTTTTCCTGGCGCTCCTTTTTGTTTTGATAACCAGGGGGAATCTATGGCATATGTTGTAAGCTCGCCGGGATCCTGCGGCGAGTTCATTCAGGGATATATAGAAGGTTCCTCCTTTATGGTGACCTGTCCCATAGACCGTTTTTCCTATGCACTCTCCGGCTTTGAGGGGGAAGGGGACAGGCTTCCGCCCAAGGCCCTTTCGGCGGTGGAGAAGACCCTGGCCTACCTGGGGGAAGGAAATCCGGTGCCCCTGAAGCTCCGGTCCCATATCCAAAAGGGGAAGGGCATGGCTTCCAGCACCGCCGATATCAGCGCCGCCGCCCAGGCAGCGGCCCTTGCCTGCGGCAGGAAGCTGTCGGAGCGGGAAATCGCGGAGATTGCCCTTTCCATCGAACCCAGCGACGCCACCTTTTTCAAAGGGGTGGTGCAGTTTGACTACCGCGAAGGCCGGCTCATCCGGGAAATGGGAATCTGCCCTGCCATGCAGATTTTGATTTACGACTGCGGCGGGGAAGTGGACACCATGCAGTTCAACTCCCGCGTGGGTCTGGTGGACCTGCAGAGGAGCAACGAAAAGAAAATGGCAGAGGCCCTTTCTCTTTTTAAAGAGGGCATCTCCCAAAAGTCCCTGGACCTCATCGGCAAAGCTGCGTCCATGAGCTCCTTTGCCAACCAGAAAATCCTCTTCAAGAAACCACTTGCCGATTTCTACCATCTTGGAATGGAAAGGGGAGGCAAAGGGGTCATCTGCGCCCACAGCGGCACGGTGCTGGGGCTCATTCTCCCCATGGACCGGGACGCCATGGCAGTGAAAAATTTCCTTGATGACAGAATGAAAGGGAGGATTTCCTTCCTGGACCTGGTGCACATTACGAACCAGGGCATGCAGTGCAGAAAGTGTGATATCCATGACTTTGAAAAGCTCTAGGCACGGCGGCGACGTCTTTTCCCTGGACCCCGCCGAAAGAAATAAAATCCTTGATTTCGGCATCAACATCAATCCGCTCGGCCTTTCTCCCCTGGGGAGAAAGGCTCTTTCCCGTTATTGGGAAATCGAAACCCTCCGCTACCCGGACGTGGAAGACCGGGACGTGATAGAATCCCTTTCCCTTGCCTACGGCATGGACAAGGACACCATGGCCCTTGGAAACGGGGCCACCGAGCTCATGTACACCCTCCTTCGCATGGTGCAGCCGAAAAAAGTGCTGGTACCGGCGCCGGCGTTCTCCGAATACCGCCTCTCCGCTGAAGCGGCGGGGGCGGAAACGGAAAGTTTCCTACTGGACAAAGACCGGGGATTTGCCCTGCCCATGGACGAACTGGAGAAGAAAATGGCTCCCGGCTCCCTCCTCTATCTGGGCCACCCGAACAACCCGGACGGCTGCCTTCTCTCAAAGGACGATTTCCAAAAAGTCATGACCCTGGCGGAGGAAAGGGAGAGCTATGTGGTGATTGACGAATCCTTCATCGATTTTGTGGAAGGAAACCTGTCCTACCGGTCCTTCGTAAAGACTTATTCACACCTGGTGGTCATCATGTCCTTAACGAAATTCTACGCCGTTCCCGGTCTTCGCATCGGCTGCTCCTTCGCCTGCCCCCGGCTTACGGAAAAGCTCAAAGAACGGCTCATCCCCTGGAACGTGAACGGCCCCGCCCAGCTCTACATGACCTACGCCGCCAAAGACAGGGAATACATTAAGCAGTCCCGGGCCTTCTGCGCCGCCGAGAGGACATATTTCGCAGAGAAATTATCAGAAATTGAAGGGCTCAAGGTTTACCCGGGCTGTGTCAATTTCATCCTTTTAAAACTTACCGGCTCCATCAAAGACGCCGCCGACTTACAGAAACTTCTCCTTCCAAAGGACATCTTCATCCGCCAGTGCGGCAACTACGAAGGCCTTGATGACTCCTTCTTCCGCCTGGCCGTCAGGACAAGAGAAGAAAACGACCGGCTCCTTAACGCATTGAAAGAGGTTTACCATCCATGATTACACTTTACCTTGTACGGCACGGCCAGACCCTGTGGAACAGCTCCGGCCGCTACCAGGGCCGCACCGACGTGGCCCTGAGCGAAAAAGGCCTCGCCCAGGCCGAAAAAACGGCGGCCTGGTTCCAGGACATCCACCTGGACGGCGTCATCGCAAGTCCCCTCCAGCGGGCCGCCAAAACCGCTGAAGGCATTGCGGCAGGCCACCACCTGACCCTGGAAACAGACGAAAACCTCAAAGAACTCTCCTTCGGCGACTGGGAAGGAAAAACCTACGACGAAATCGAAAAAATCTGGCCCGGCATGATCGAAGCCATGTACCACGACGCCGGCACCATGAAGCTTCCTCACGGCGAATCCTTCAAAGAATGCCAGGAGCGCTGCATGAAAGCCATAAATGGCATTATCCAAAGGGGAGACAACAAAACCTACGCCATCGTCTGCCACGGAGCGGCGCTGCGAACCATCATCTGCGCCCTCATCGACATCCCTTTGGCAAGGTCCTGGAACCTGGCCCTCTCCAATGCCAGCATCTCGGAGGTCATCATCTACCCCGGCGATATGAATGTACTCTATATGCTGAATCATACGGAGCACCTGGGGGATTTGAAGTCCGGGAGCTGAGCAGCCGCGAAGCGGCTGCGATCGGGGGGGCGCCTGACGGCGCGGCCGGGATCGGGATCGGGACCGGGATCGAACAGCCCCGCCGGGCAACCGTCATCCTGAGCGCAGCGAAGGATCTCGGTGCATGGAGTAAGTGACGCCAATGGCAGTAAATACCGGTTGGCGGGGCGGCAGCATTCCCGTAGGGGCCTGCCGCTTCGCGGCAGAGGGGCGTATGGCATCCATCGGGCCTTCGGCCCTCGGTGCCAAGGGTTGTGTAGAAGGGGTGCATCGCTTCGCTCAGGGGGGGCGGTGGGCGCCCTTCAAAGAGAAGGGGCGCCAGTATGATAAAACCATACAACCGGGCTATCGCCCGAAGGAAAACAAGCCAAACTCGCTTTGCTCGTTGGAAAACCATACAACCGCCCTGACGGGCGAGGAAAAAGCGGCACCCCCTTTGGTGGCTGGCGCCACCACCTTTCCCCCGCTAAAGCGGTGGGACAATAAAACCTTTGCAACCGCCTTACGGGCGTGGAAAACCATACAACCGCCCTTCGGGCGGGGAAATGCACCCCTATCCCCGCCTACGGCGGTACTTCCCCCGGAGGGGGAAGTTTTAACGATGCTATAAAATGAGCAACTTAAGTTAGCACCAAGGGAAGCATAGAGCAAATCTCCCCCTCCGGGGGAGAAACCGCCGCAGGCGGCAGAAGGGGTGTATTTCCAACGAGCCTAAGCGAGGTTTGCCTGTTTTCTATTCGCGACAAGGGCGCGGTTGTTTGGTTTTATTATCATGGCGCCCCTTTATTTTTGAAGGCGCCTACCACAACCCTCAGCGCCAAAGAACGGTCAATCTTAAAAACCATTCCCGCCCCAAAGGCGGGATATTTTCTTGCAACTTTTTTTCATTTTCCGTACAATGAAGAAAAGAATTTTTTTATTTCCCACGTTCACATAAAAGCGATTTTTTCTATTAATATAGTAGAAGGGCCAAGTTTATAAGGCAATTCTGAAAACAGGCGCTTTCCTGTCAATCCTAGGCATCGCAGGAGAGGGCATTTCGGAGACGCAGGGATCCCCTTGCTTCCTTCTATCCAATCTGCAGAAAGGATCAAAATATGAACTACAGAAAGTACCCAGGACTCTAAATCAGCCCCATATATGCAGAAATGACGGGAGACTCATGCCTGGCGCGCGCCGTCGTACCCCGTACAGCAGCGGCCGTAGACCATGCAGACACCGAACTCATTGGGCATTCCATGCTGATTTGGAGATACCGGGCTTTTTGTAGTGCAATGAATGTTTTTTAGCGGACCTTAGAGAAAAATAGAAATGGCTGAATAGAATGAAAAGGGCCGCTTTGTCCGGCATTGCCGGGGAAAGTGTCCAAGACTGATGAAGGAGGATTTTATTGAAGAACTGGTGCGCCGCGCCAGAGCGGGAGATATGGCGGCAAAGGAAACATTATGCGAACAGTTTAAGGAATCTATTTATAAGATGGCTCATACGACTTATAAAACACTGGATGCAGAGGATGTGGCTCAGGAACTATGGCTCTGCTTTTTCGAGGATTTAGCACAGTTCGACTTCAAGGCAGGCGTTCCTTTCTCAGCTTATATCAGGACCAGACTGAAATGGCGTGCTGTGAAATGCTGCCGAGCCCACGAAAAGAAACTATCTTCAGAAAGGGTGGCCGATGTGGTCCTGAATAGCAGAGGGATTGATGATGTGAATGACATGGATGAAAAAGAACTTCATGACTTCATCAACCGCTTTCCACTTACTGAAATGCAGAAAGTGTTATTAAGAAAACGTCTTTCCGGGATGACATGGGAAGAAATTGCGGCAGAAAGGAAAGTTTCCCGCTGCGGAATCTATGGATATATGCGGCGTATAAGGAAAATTTTTCTGGCCAGCCGAGAATTTAAAGAAATTTTTGCTGCATGACGTTCACATAAAAGCTCTTTTTTCTATTTATATAGTAGAGGGTGAAATGAACGGAACATCCCAGGGCCCGGGATGGAAAATCCGAAGTGCCCTGAAAGGAGGAATGTGAATGAAGACACTGCAGCTTGTGTTTGCGGCAGGAAGCAACGCCACTGCTACTATCACCATTGCCAATCCGAAGGATGGACTGACACTGGATGAAGTAAAGGCGGCGGTGGCAAAAATCCAGCCCATTATGGTAACCCGCTCCGGCGCGGAATATACCGGCTTCAAGAAAGCAGTTATCATGAGCACCACGGAAGAAGAGCTGGCTTGAGGGAGTGGAGTCATGTGAGGAGAGAGAGGGGGGAGGCAATAGAGCAGGGATCGAAGATCGGGATCGGGATCGAGGAGCCGCCGGCAGGCGGCATACAAAACTCATCGCCCGCAGGGCGATACCACAACCCTTTGAACCTTCTGAACCCTATGAACCCTTTGAACCTTTTCACAGACAATGACTCTACCTAAAGAACAAATCATGAGTAGTACAAACAAAGAAAGGAGGCTGCCTATGGCTGTTACTAAGGCGATTACTGACGTAAAACTGCAGATCCGTGTGCAGGATGGCACCACAGCATCCGGAGCGGCGAAGATCAAAAGTCTGAGCTTCTCCAATATCAAGCTGGATGCCGGTGACCAGGAACTGCTGGATGCGGGCAAGGCGATTGCGGGAATTACCAATTACCCGCTGTCCGGCGTACGCCGCGTAGATACCGGTGATCTTTCGGAAGCGTGAATGATTAGGAGGTGAGTAAAGCGCCGCCCTTGATGGGGCGGCGCTTTTGTATTGGCTGGGGCAGCAAAGCAGCCGGTGGCTGGTAGCTTGTAGCTGGTGGCTGGGAAAAACCATACAACCGGGCTTTCGCCCGTGGGAAAACAAGCCAACCACGCCTGCGGCGTGTTGGAAATGCACCCCTTTTGGTGCTAACGCACCACCTTTGCCACGGTGTGAAGCGTGTCACTGGATTCTCAGTCGCCCAAGGGCTCCCTACGAATCCAGTTCCCTTGCCACCCCGGAGGGGGAACTCCTAGCGTCGCTATAGAATGAGCAACTTAAGTTAGCACTAAGGGAAGCAGAGAGCAAACTTCCCCCTCCGGGGGAAGTACCGCCGCAGGCGGGGATAGGGGTGCATTTCCAACGAGCGAAGCGAGGTTTGCTTGTTTTCCATTCGCCCGTAAGGGCGGTTGTATGGTTTTATCATAAGAGGCGCCTTATATAAATTAAAAGGCGCCCACAGCCTCGATCTCGATCTTCAATCCTCGATCCCAGCCGCTTCGCAGCTGCACGCCCACCACCGCCCCGATCTCGATCCCGATCTCGATCCCGATCCCAGCCCCTTCCCTGTGCATCAAATTTCCCCACTGCATACAGTTTATGATTTGTCATGACACATGATGAAACATTTATGAAACACCAAGAAATAGTATGTAACAGTATGTAACATTTCTACAATTCAATTGTTGCGAAAGAGCAACAACTGTATAAATATTTACCACGCTATTATGAAAAATGTATATTTGTGGTTATAGATTTTTTATTTAACTACGTAATTAAATATATCTTGCATATTATAAGCGTACCGGTTATACTAAATACATGTGTGACGTATCCCGCGCGGCTGAGGGGATCCGGTTGTTGCCATGGCCGGTGTCAGCTGCATATAGTGGGAGTTTACGAATAAAGCACAGCGGTCCATACACAATAATTTTTACTGCATGTAAATTGCTTTCTGTTGTCAGACAGAAGCGGCTGTTTACATGCTCGGTCTGTGATAGATATTCGAAGGCCGGGCTAACCATGCCCGGCCTTTTTCTTGTGTCTTTTTCGCGTATTCCTTGGTTTATTTCAGGACAGTACTGATTCTGCTGCATCTCTCCTTATCAAAGGGTCTGTATCTCTACCGGCACTGCCCTTTGTATCTGATATTACATCAGAAAAGGAGATGGTCTATGCAAAGTTCAAGTATTTTTGGGATCAAACTGACAAAAGCAATCAAAAGCAGTAAAGTTATCGGACATGGCAAGCTGGGACTGTTTCTGCTTCTCCTTTTTCTAGTTATCTGCGGGTCTTTCCTGCGGGGTAAAAGGGAAGGGGGGATTAGTAGCTGGTAGCTAGTGGCTGGTTGCTAGTTTAGTTGCTAGTTGCTAGTGGCTAGTTGTTAAAAACAAAGAACTAGCCACCAGCTACCAGCCACAAGCCACTGCGCCGCAAGGCGCATAGACACCAGCCACTAGCCACAAAACATCTTATGTCTCTATATTTACTCCATTATTTGTCTATTAACCAATACAGAAAGGATGCCACTATGGAAAGAACCTATCAAGTCGCCTTGGCGCAGAACCGTAAAGTGAGAATCTGGGAGAACCGGTCTATGACCTGGCCTGAGCTGGTGGAGAAGATGAAACGGCCTGTACGGACAGGGGAGACCGCAGAGGAGTACCGAAGAATGCCGCGAGCGCGGCAGGCGGATGTGAAGGACGTGGGCGGCTTTGTAGGCGGTTTCCTGAAGGATGGGCTCAGAAAGAAGACCCATGTGGTTTCCAGGTCTCTTCTGACTCTTGACATGGACCATGGCCATCCGGGTGTGGTGTCTGAGGTGCTGGGAAAGCTCTCCTGCACCTGTTTCCTGTATTCCACCCATAAGAGCAGGCCCGAGAGTCCGAGGCTCCGGCTGGTGATTCCTCTTCTTCGGGATGTATCGGCTGCAGAGTATGGGGCCATTTCACGGAAGGTGGCGGAACATCTGGGCATGGAGCTTTTCGACCCCACCACCTTTGAGCCGGAACGCCTCATGTACTGGGGTTCCGTGTCAAAGGACGGGGAGTATGTGGCTCTGGGGCAGGAAAGGGAGCTGCTGGATCCGGACGAGGTGCTGAAGGAGTACAAGGACTGGCGGGACGTTTCTTCATGGCCATCGGCGGATGGAAAAGCGATGGCGGCGACGGTGGCGAAGGCAGAGGACCCATATGGGAAGAGGGGACTGGTGGGGGCATTCTGCCGGGCCTGGCCTATGGATGAGGTGATCCGGACATTCCTTTCTGACCGGTATGAGCCATCGGCGATTCCCGGGCGCTATGACTACAAGCCCGCCGATTCGTCGGCGGGACTGGTGGTGTATGAAGGAAAATTCATGTATTCTTTCCATGCCACGGACCCCCTCTCAGGAAGGATACTGAACGCCTTTGACGCGGTGAGGCTGACCCGTTTCGGCCATCTGGACAGTGATGCGGATGCCGGCTGCGCTGTGGACCGTCTGCCGTCCTACAGGGCCATGATTGACTTTGCGAAAAAGGATGAGCGGGTTCGTGAAGAAATTTTGAAATCGAAAGCAAGGGAAGCGGAAGAGGATTTCAAGGTGCCTGCGCCAAAGGCCGCCAAAGCGGGAACCGTCAAAAGTTTGACGGCAAGGCTGAAATTCAGGTCCGACGGCACCGTGGACAACTGCCTTACCAATTTCCTGACCATCCTTCGCATGGATGAGAAGCTGCATCCCATTTCCTACAACCTTCTCACCGATTCCGTGGACGTTCGGGGCTCCCTTCCATGGCCGCGGATTAAACAGGGCTGGTCGGACAATGACATGTCCCAGCTGAATTCGTACATTTCCAGCCATTACGGCATTTATGCGCCCATGAAGGCCAAAGATGCCCTCATTACCGTGGCCAGCGAGCGCCAGTTTCATCCTATCCGCGAATTTTTCGCGTCCCTTCCCCCGTGGGATGGCGTGAAGCGGGTGGAAATGCTGCTGGTGGACTATCTGGGCGCCGAGGACAGCGAATACACAAGGGCGGTCACAAGGAAAACACTGGCCGCCGCCGTGGCGAGGGTGCATGAGCCGGGGATAAAATTTGACTCCGTCCTTATTGTCAATGGGAGCCAGGGAATAGGCAAATCTACGCTGTTCTCCCGCCTTGGGGGACAGTGGTTCTCCGACAGCCTTACGCTGACGGACATGAGGGATAAAGCGGCGGCGGAAAAACTGCAGGGCTATTTCATATTGGAACTTGGCGAACTGGCGGGCATGAAGAAAGCGGATATTGAGACCGTGAAATCCTTTATTTCCAGACGGGACGACAAATACCGCGCCAGCTACGGTATTACAGTGGAAAGCCATCCCCGGCAGTGCGTCATCGTAGGCACCACCAACGCCGAAAACGGCTTCTTGCGGGACGTCACGGGCAACCGCAGATTCTGGCCCGTGGCGGTCAGAGGCAGTAATGCACGCAAGCCCTGGCATCTGACAAAGGACGAAATCCTGCAGATCTGGGCCGAAGCCATGGCCATATGGAAAGCCAGGGAACCGCTGTACCTCGATAACGAGCTCCTTTCCGCTGCCCGGAAACAGCAGCAGGCCGCCATGGAAGCAGACGACAGGGAAGGACTGGTGCGGAAATACCTTGAAACCAAACTGCCTAAAACATGGGACTCCATGGACCTGTCAGAAAGGCGGCTCTACCTTTCCGGCGCCGACGGCCTGCCGAAAGAACCGGGTGTCGTTACCAGGGACACTGTCACCCATATGGAAATCTACGCCGAATGCTTCGGCCTTGACCCTGCCCGCATGAAGAAACAGGACAGCTATGACATTTCTTCTATCATGAGCAAAATGGACGGCTGGAAGAGGGCGAGCAGGAAAAAGTGTACACCCTATGGGAGACAGAGATTTTATGAACGGGACTAGCCGCGAAGCGGCTGGGATCGGGGTCGGGGTCGGGATCGGGGGGCCGCCTTGTGGCGTAGATCTAGTAGCTTGTAGCTGGTGGCTGGGAAAACCATACAACCGGGCTTTCGCCCGTGGGAAAACAGGCAAACCGCGCCTTTGGCGCGAGGGAAATGCACCCCTATCCCCGCCTGCGGCGGTACTTCCCCCGGAGGGGGAAGTTTTAGCGGCGCTATAGAATGAGCGACATAAGTTAGCACTAAGAGAAGCGGAGAGCAAACCTCCCCCTCCGGGGTGGCAAGCGAACACGATTCGTAGGGAGCCGCAGGCGAGTGAGAATCGTGTGAGACGCTTTCCCGTGGAGAGGTGTCGTAGGCAGAAGGGGTGCATTTCCGACGGGCGAAGCCCGGTTGTACGGTTTTCGCTGCCTCCGGCAGCGCTGCCGCCGTAGGCGGCATAAAAACTTCATCGCCCAAAGGGCGATACCTTCCCCTCTGAACCCTTTGAACCTTCTGAACCCTATGAACCCTTACCCACAGTGTCACTCTGCCTTATTATTTCAACGACTGGAACAAGCTCCCGCATATTCTTGTTCCAGCTTGTCCCATCTCGTTCCAGCTTGTTCCACGGGAACAAAATTTCACCTGTTAATTTTTCCAAAGTTGTTCCACCTTGTCCCATCTTGTTCCGCCGCTTGTTCCACCTGATTTTCCAGTCTTCATCGAGGAAAACAGGACAGTGGAACAAGTGGAACAAGAATATACCTATAGAGATGTACAAGAGAAAAGAGGGGTGTAAATGGCATATGTACGATATATATATACGCTGTTAGAGCCCAGCAATTTTGACCATTTTTAGCTCAGCTAATCTAGCCAATTTTAGCTCAAATAAAACAGCCATTACATTTCTTGAAAAACTCCTTTAAAATAGTGTTGGTCAACAATTCAAGATAAAGGAGGTTCTATGAAAAAGACATGTAATGGCCTTGATAGCATTGTAGCACAAGCCATTTTGGAAATGAAGACAGAGAGGGGAACGGCTTTTAATCTTTCCAATGTAAACCTTAGCGAATTGGAACGCCGTACGGGCATCTCACGCTCCAAGCTACGGACCTGGAAACGTAATGGCTTTATCTTCCTTTCTCCGGGGCCTAAAACCGGCTCTACTTGCAGGAAGTTTCTTATCTTGCAACCATATGTCTCGATGTTAGATTCTTTGCTGAAGAGTGGAGTCAGCAACTCAACAGTTTGTTTGGAAAGACTTCAAAAAATTGGTTTCAATGGCAGTCTCAGTACGGTAAAGCGTTATATCACAGCTCATAAAGACTTAATCCCAGTTCGGCATAAACCTGTCGAAGGACTGGACACTCGCAGCAGGAGATATTCCACTGCTCCTGGAGAAATGTACCAAATGGACTGGGGATTCGTGAATGTTACCACTTCTACAGGTCACCACTACCAGGCAGCCTGCTTTGCCATGAGTTGTCATCATTGTGGGGAAATGTACATTGAATTCTTCCCCAATGCTCGTCAGGAAAGCCTTTTTATTGGTATGATCCATGCATTCCGCTATATGGGGATTCCCAAGTCAGTAATGACAGATAACATGAAGAGTGTCGTTATAGCAAGAGATTGGGCTGGAATTCCTATCTGGCAGAAAGATTATGAGGCATTTATGAAAGAGGTTGGCTTTAAGACCATTCTTTGCAAGCCTCGCCATCCATATACAAAAGGCAAGGTAGAAAGGCTGGTGCGTTTTGTAAAGGAAAACTTTCTGCAGGGGCGGACTTTTGAAAATTTCAATGATTTGAATGAAGCTGCATTAGATTGGTGCAACAGACAGAATAAAGTGTTCCGCCCCTCTCGGGGGATTATTTCGGACGATATTCACCATCATGTGTGCTTAAAAATGGTCAAACCGTTAAAGGAAACAGACTCCATCAGGGGTTACCTTTGCCCACTGCGTAAGATTTCCTATGATGGGTTCATTACCTATGAGCATAGACGCTATGGCGTCCCCTTTTCTTACAAAGGAAGTATTGCCCGTGTATGCCGGGAAGGCCGGTGCCTGACTGTGTACTCCATGGATTTGCAAAATGTCCTTGCATCCTATATGGTCGACTGGTCTATGGGAGATCATCTTTGCCCAGACCAGTTTGTAAAAAAGGAGCCAGAGGAAGTCCCAACAGAGCCTGTTCATGTATCTATAACTCAAAAAAATATGGTCTCTTCCGGCTCAACAAATCTTTTCTTCAAATTCAATTTCGAAAAGGGAGGGATAAAAAATGATTGATGATAAATTTTATGATGATATTGAATCCATCAGCAAATGTCTGCATATTAATCTGACTGCGCAGGAAATTGCTCGTCTGGCAACTGAAAACCACTTTTCAGAAAGTACAATGCAGGATATTCTGAGTATATTTCAGTATATTTCGGATAAGAAGGACCAGATTGCCATAGAAACATTTCTTAAATTAAGTCGGCTTCCGATTAGGCATCCAAAGACCTTTGATAATTTTGACTTCACTGCTATTCGTGGCAAAAATGCAGCTCAGTTAACTGAACTTAGGACCTTGTCAGCTGTTTATGCCCACAAGAACATTATCTTCATTGGCCCTGCAGGTACCGGCAAAACTCACTTGGCTCAGGCTTTTGGTTATGAATGCTGCAAGCATAAGTTAAAGGCTTATTTCATCAAGATGAGTGAACTCAGAGATAAATTTCTTCGCGCTCGTGCCAAGAATACAACCAGTTACCTCTTGGCTGATTTGGTACGACCATCCTGCCTTATTATTGATGAGGTAGGGCATTGCCAGTTTGATAAGGAAAATACACAGCTTTTCTTTGACCTCATAGACAGACGTTACAACAAGGAAGGATGCAACAATATGATTTTCACCAGCAACAAAGAGCCATCTTCTTGGCGGGAAAACTTCAGTGAAGATAATGCACTCCTCTGCACACTGGACAGGATTTTTGATGATGCCATGGTTTTTGAACTGAGAGGCAATAGTTTCCGCGGGCAGAATCTTGAAACGTATAGCGTAGAAACCGAAAGAGTTCATTCCAACAGATAAAGCTGCTTTTAGCTCTTAGTTAACATATATCTTGAGTTGTTGGCCACAATTCCTGAGCTAAAATTGGCTAAAATTGATGGACTAAAAATGGCTATAATTGCTGGGCTCTAACATCCCTCTGTCCCCCTGTCTCGCTGTCCCACTATCTCACTGTCCCACTGTCTCACCATCCCCCTATCCCCCACATAAAAAAGCAGCGGTCCTTGCGGTTCCGCTGCTTTTATTTCTACACTTAATCTTCCATTTCATCCAGTCCGGAGAGTTCTGCTGTTTTTTCCAGCTTTGCCTGTTTCCGCTGATGGATGATGGTGCGGTATCCTTCCACTGCCAGCTCCAGGGCCAGGCCGATGAGGAGGATGCCGATGCCGGCCTGGGCGTAGGGGCCCCAGTCGGTGGTGCCGTTCATAATCATGAGGATCTGGTTTCTTACGATGATAACCAGGGAGCTCAGGGTGACAATCATCATGAAAGTCATGGGAATGAGGAACATTTTATTGTTCTTCCCCGCATTGCCCAGCCATGTGGCCACAGCCAGGAGGCCGATACCTGCCAGGAGCTGGTTGGCTGCACCGAAGAGGCCCCAGATTTTCATGAAGCCTCCCATGCCGAGGAGAATACCCAGCACCACGGTAAGGATGGTGGCAAAGTAGGGGTTCACCATGATTTTCTTGAAGGTGCCGTCAATGTCCTTCGGTGTCTGCCCCGGTTCCAGCCAGAATTCCTGGAACATGAAGCGGGCCAGTCTGGTGGCGGTGTCCAGGGAGGTGAGGCAGAAGGCGGAATAGGTGAGCACCAGCAGGGTGTACATGCTGCTTTCCATGGACGCAAGGCCCGGAATGGCAGCAATCATGGCTGCAATGCCGCCGGCGAAAATATCGGTGGCTCCCTTCACATGACCGGTCTCCCTTGCGTAGGCAATGGCACAGAGGGTGATGATAGCCAGTACGCATTCCAGCAGCATGCCGCCGTAGGCAATGGGTTTCGCATCGGATTCTTTATCCAGCTGCTTGGAGGTGGTGCCGGAGGAAACGAGGGAATGGAAACCGGAAATGGCGCCGCAGGCTACGGTGGTGAAGAGGATGGGGAAGAGGTACTGGGTACCGTTTCCATTGTCCACGGCAAAGCCGGTGTACGCCGGGAAAAGATCCGGGTTAATATCCGGATGGGCTCCTACGATACCTACCACCGCCACGATGAGCATGGCGTAGAGCAGGAAGGAGGAGAGGTAGTCCCTGGGCTGCAGGAGAATCCACACGGGAGTGACGGAGGCAATGGTAATGTAAAGGCCGATGAGCCACATCCAGGTGTGGGTGGAGAAATAGAAGGGGTGGAAATTCATGCCGATGGCCATGCAGAGCACAATGGCTGCTACGCCAAGGATGGTGGAAGCCACCATGCCGGTGTGGCGGCGGTATACCGCAAAGCCGAAGACAATGGCCACGGCAATGAAGAGGAGGGACACCATGGCCACGGAAGCCGGGGTGGCGCTCTTCGCTTCGTTCAACACGCCGTTTTCATAAACCGCACCAAAGGTGGAAGCCACGATGGCCGCAAAGGCCGCCACCACCAGGATGAGTGTGAGGTAGGAGAAAATAATAAAGAGCTGCTTCGCCCTTTTGGACATATTGGCGGAAATGATTTCGCCGATGGACTGGCCGTTGTGGCGCACCGACGCGAAAAGGGCGCCGAAGTCATGGACGCCGCCGAAGAAGATGCCGCCCACCAGCACCCACAGGGTCACCGGAAGCCAGCCGAACATGGCGGCGCCAATGGGGCCCGTAATGGGGCCTGCGCCGGCGATGGACGAAAAATGATGGCCCATGAGGATAGGCGCCTTGGCAGGCACATAGTCCACGCCGTCCTCCATGGTATGGGCGGGGGTGGGAATGTCACCCTTCCCTACGCCCCACTGCTTCACCAGCCAGCGGCCGTAAAAGATGTATCCGCATAAAAGGATCACTAAGCACACAGCTAACAATACAAGGGTATTCATACAGCGGCCCCCTTTCGTGAGGGTTGAAATACCGGTTTACCGGTGGATAGTCAGGCATCCGCTTTCATGTATTCCTGATGAAAGGGATAATTCTCAAATACTTTTTTCAGTCCCTTTTCCATGCACCTTCCTGCGCGGTTGAAATAAAATTTCCCGCTTTCCAGCTCCAATGCTCCTGCATGGTATTCCATCCATCCGTGGAAAGAAAAGCGGAACGATTTGTACCGGCGGCACTTCACCAGCGCCTTCGCCGCCTCCACATCCATGGAATCGCAGATAAACAGGGGTGAAATATAGGTGTACATATGGCCCGGTCCGATGTGGGCCATATCCATACCCGCCTCGTAGGCGTACTCCGAAAGCTCCCGGAACACCGCCAGCGTAAGACGGGGCACTTTGAAGAGGAAAATAAACTCCTCCTGCGCAGTGGCCCAGAGCTTTGCGGAATGGAAGAGAAAATATTTCTCCCCCTGTTCATAATACTCACATACCGCCGAAAGCTCCGACTTTCCCGAAAAGAAAGGCTTCTCCAGGTGGACGGCCTCCGCCAGTCCACGGGCTTTCTCCTCCCTTACTCCATCGAAGCGGGTAATGGTGTAATACCGCCGGTACCCGTCCAGCAGCCGCTCCACCGCTTCCTCCTTCTCTCCCATGGGCCCTCCTTTCATAACAAAATAAGATTCTAAGTGCACATAATTAGATGTGTTGGCTTAAATATACTCTTTCTTTTTCTTCTTTCCTAATAGAAGATACTTATAAGTAGTGCAAAGAAAAATAATGTGCATTTGTTGGGCTGAGGCATGGGATTTGGGAGACAATTCGTCGGAGGACTTTGGGGAAAAGTTTCCTATTGGCAGGGGACACTTTGGTGTTTCATACCGGCAGGAAACTATGCGCAAAAGGTTTCCTATTGTGGTGAAACACATTGGTCTACCATACCGACAGGAAACTATGCGCAAAGGGTTTCCTATTGAGATGAAGCACTATGCCCAGCATACCGACAGGAAACTATTTGCGAAAGGTTTCCTATTGAGATGAAGCACATTGGTCTACCATACCGGCAGGAAACTATACGCGATGGGTTTCCTATTGCGATGAGGCACATTGGTCTACCATACCAACAGGAAACTATACGCGATGGGTTTCCTATTGCGATGAGGCACATTGGTCTACCATACCGACAGGAAACTGTACGCAAAAGTTTCCTATTGAAATGATACACATTGGTTAACCATACCGGCCGGAAACTGTTTGCAGAAAGTTTCCTATTGTGGTGATACGCATAGGTGTACCATACCGGCAGGAAACTGTTTGCGAATGGTTTCCTATTGAAATGATACACATCGGCTAACCATACCGGCAGGAAACTGTTTGCGAATGGTTTCCTATTGAAATGATACACATTGGCTAACCATACCGGCAGGAAACTGTTTGCGGAAAGTTTCCTATTGTGGTGATACGCATTGGTGTACCATACCGGCAGGAAACTATTCGCGAATGGTTTCCTATTGAGATGAAGCACTATGCCCAGCATACCGACAGGAAACTTTAACTCCGGTACGATTTCATGTGCTTTCATTATCATTTAGTACTGTCCTAGGCAAATAAAAAAGCCTGCTGGCGGGGAAACCAGCAGGTTTTTGGAGAGAGGGTAAATTATTATCAAGAAAATCCAAGGTAAAAATGATAAGAATCAACGCACCTCCTTTTCTTCGTGCATCAGCGATATTTCCTAGATTCATGGGGATTTGAACCGGGAAAGACGCTTCTGTACTTTCCGTTGACCATCGGTCAACTTATGTACATATTATATCATCTTTTTCCCAAGTTGCAAGCCCTTTTTTATTTATTTTATCAAAAGATTTTATAAACAAAAGTTGTGTAAATGTTATATTATTTCTGTTTTGATTATCTACCGTAATAAAAAGGAGGACCGCCTAAAAGGCAGTCCTCCTTTCCTGATTTTGAGAAAATCAGGCCATCATGTTTTCCAGCTGGCTGATAAATTCTTCCTGGGGAACGGCGCCGATCATGCGGTTCACTTCTTCCCCGTCCTTGAAGAGGATGATGGTGGGAATGGACATGATGTCGAACCGGCCTGCCAGGTCCTGCAGTTCGTCCACATCCACCTTGCAGAAATGAATCTTGTCGCCCAGCACTTTCTCCGCATTTTCCATGACCGGAGCCATCATGCGGCAGGGTCCGCACCAGGTGGCCCAGAAGTCGATGAGGCTGTAGCCCTTATGGTTTGTGATTTCTGTATCAAACTGTTCATTGCTGTGGATTTCGGTAATCATAGGTTTCTCTCCTTTAAAAATCATATATTTAACTTATTCGATGTATTTATTATAACACAGAATGTCAAATGGGAAAAGAGGCCGCTTTGCGGCCCGGGTTCAGAGGGTTCGGCCCGCCAGCGGCGGGCTGGTTCAGTGGGTTCAAAAGGAAAAAGGTTCTTAGGATTGACCGGCCTGACAGCCGGAAGGTTCTTAGGTTTGACAGCCCCTATGGGGCTGAGGGTGGTGGTGGCGCCCTGGGGGCGCAGATTTTAAAGAAAAAGGCACCGCTGCCGCCACAGGTTGTGTAGAATGGTTATGTTTGCTTCGCTCAAGGGAAAAGGTTCTTGAGATGAACCCCCGATGGCCGGATGGTGCTTACTTGGGAAAGCTCCTCCCTTTTTCCTCAGCATATCTTTTATTTTGTCTTGTGGATAGAACGAAAATGGGGTAATATTGTATTATGAATTGGACAATATAATCCTATTTTCGTTCTATGGAGGAAACGATGATTACCAGAGTAACCATTCAGGAGATTTTGGCTGACCAGTGGGAAACCATGTCGGAGCAGACTTTAATCAAGCGCCGCTTTTCCTGGGCCGATGAGCTGAATTACTGCCTCACCGGCATACGACGGGCCGGAAAGTCCTACATGCTTATGCAGAGGATACGGGACCTGCTGGATAAGGGAATCCCAAGGGATGCTATTTTATATGTGAACTTTGAAGATGAACGGCTTTTGGAAATCACCGCCGGCGATTTAAATAAATTTATTGAGGTACAGGCTGAAACGGCACCGCAGCACAGGGTTTCCTATGTATTTCTTGATGAGCTGCAGAACGTAGCGGGCTGGGAGAAATTTGTGCGGCGGCTGGCGGACAGCAAGTATCATGTGTATGTAACCGGAAGCAATGCAAAAATGCTCAGTCGGGAAATCGCCACCACCCTGGGTGGCCGTTTCATGATTGAAGAGGTTTACCCTTATTCCTTTGCAGAATATCTGAAGGCCTCCGGCATGAAGCCGGACCTATCCCAGGGATTGACCACCAAGGGGCGGGCCGCCATGTTCCAGGCCTTCCACTCCTATCTTATGGAAGGAGCATTTCCGGAGCTCATCGGCCTCAAAGCAAAAAAATTGTATCTCAATACCATTTATCAGACCATTTATGTGGGAGATATTATCGCAAGGAACGGCATTACCAATGAATTCGCCCTGCGCTTACTGCTGAAAAAGCTGGCCGAATCGGTATGCCGCCCCATTTCCTACAGTCGGCTGGCCAATATCGTAAAAGGCAGCGGTGCCGCCATTGCCAAATCGACGGTGATTAAATATATTTCCTATATGCAGGATTCGTACCTCATTTTCCCAATCTACAATTACCAGGGTAAACTTCTGGATAAGGAAATGACCCCTAAATACTATTTCATGGACACGGGCCTGCTGAATCTGCTTACCCTTGACGGCGCCACGGCTTCGCTGGAAAATCTGGCGGCCATCGACCTTGTCCGCCGTTTCGGACAGGAAGAAGTGTACTATTATGAAAAGAACATTGAAGTGGATTTCTTTGTGCCCAAAAGGCGAATGGCTATGCAGGTGTGCTATGCGCTCCACCAGTCGGAAGAAACATTCCGCCGTGAAGTAGAAGGACTTTTGAAATTTAACGCTCATATTCCGGGGCAGGATTTATACATCCTCACCGTCGGTGAGGAGGGAACCATTGAAATGGACGGCGCCGTCATTCATGTGGTGCCCATGTGGAAATGGCTGCTCCGGGAAGAGCCATGCATCATATAAACATAAAGAAGGCTGAGAGGAAATGATTGATATTTTTTCTCAGCCTTCTTTATGATTTCATAAACAGCCGTTACTTTCCGGTGTACACAGTCTTCTTGTGGCTGCCATAGAGGTCAAGGAACACGGCATTCTCGTCGTAGCGGTTAATACGGACCGGTGTCTTGTCGGCATAGCCTACGGCGATGATGCAGAAGGGATCCAGTTCGTCCGGAATGTCCAGGATGTGGCAAAGGTGAACTTTTCTATCCTGGTAGGGGTACACCTGCATCCACAGGGTAGACAGTCCCAGATGTTCCGCTTCGATCAGGATGTTCTGCGCAGCCGCTGCACAGTCGAAGGTCCATTCTTCGGGGAAGGAAATGCCCTCTTTCTTCCCTACGATGACAATGGCCGCCGATGCTTTTCTAGCAGGACCGGCGATGATGCTGTTGTGGGAAATGGCTTTCACCAGGTCTTCCCTGGTGACGATGATGAAATCCCGGGATTTCTGGTTCCCCACCGCCCGGGCCTGCATGCCCGCCTTCACCAGGGTCAGAAGCTCATCGTCCGGCACCGGCATTTTCTCCTTGAAATACCGACAGGTTCCTCTTCTGAAAATTTCGTCCATGATTCTTCCTCCTTTTATTATTATGATTTCAGCTGATACTTTCTTGCCTTTATTATACCATATAAGGGCCGCTTCGCGGCCCGGGTTCAGAGGGTTCATGGACACGCCCTTTGGGCGTGAGGGTTCAGAGGGTTCAAAGGGTTCAGAGGATTCAGAGGGTGTGGCAGCGCCCTGCGGGCAATGAGTATATAGCCGCCTTCCGGCGGCAGGTTGCGTAGAAGGGTTGTGCTCGCTTTACTCCGGTGAGGGCGGTGACGCCAGACACTAAAAAGACCTTGCCGGAATGGCAAGAACGATTTTGACTGCAGTGTTATTTCTACGCTTACCTTCCTGCTGAATTGGCCGCCTACACGGTCAGCCGACCAAAAGGAAGGCCCTTTCATGGGCAGGTTAAGGGCCAACTTCGGCTGACTTGGAGGTCCTATGCAGGGCCTCCACAGCCACCCCCTATCCCGCTCCGCGGGACTTTCCCCTAAAGGGGCAGAATAGACCCCTCTCCGCTTCCTTGTAGAATCATGTGGCACACTGCCCAGCGCCCATAGTCCCACCGCTTTAGCAGGGGCACAATAAAGCTCCACAAAACATTTTCCTCATAGGCTGCTCTATTTTAAGCACGGGTTATTGTCCCACCGCTTTAGCGGGGTGGCAAAGGAACTGGATTCGTAGGGAGCCAATAGGCGAGCGAGAATCCAGTGACATGCTTTCCCGTGGAGGAAGGTGGTGGCGGCAGCCACCAAAGGGGGCCGCCGAAAGGCGGTATACAAATTGGCGCCCGCAGAGCGCCCACCTTCACTTACCATTTACCCAGCTCTTCCCGCCGACTGGTATTTACCTTCATTTCCGCTACTTACTATTCTTACCGAGATCCTTCGCCTGCGGCTCAGGATGACAGCGCCCGGGGGGAAGAAAGCCAGCAGACAGCGGTAAGCGGACAGCGGATAGCGGACAGCACTGTCTCACTTCCCCACTGTCCCACTATCTCACTAGCCCACCAGCTCACTAGCCCACTAGCCCACTATCTCACCAGCTCACTATCTCACCAGCCCACTAGCCCACTATCTCACCAGCCCACTAGCCCACTGCCTTTTTCACATTCTTCACGAACCGGTCCACGATTCTTCCGTACAGGTCTTCCGGGTGGTTTTCAGCATTTCTTACTCTTTTGTCTTCGCTGGTGGCGATGAGGTTTCCTGTTTTGGTGTCGTACCATTCGAAGGTGACGGTGACCTGGGCGTAGGGGACCCAGTAGTCGGGGACGAATTCGGGGTAGGTGACGGTGCGGTAGTATTCGTGCCATCTGCCGTCTTTATCGCGCCAGGCGTCGCGGACTTCGGTGTTTCTCCATTCCGTATGGGCCGGCACCAGGTAGGAGTCCACCTGCCAGGTGGTAATCCGGGGCTGGATGTAGATGTCCGCTCCTTTCGCCACCGCTTCTTGGGGAATGGCGGTGTCTTTCCCGCCTATGACGGCGTCTTCCGTTTTATCCCTGGCAATCAAATTTCCTTCGGGTTTAGGTTCTTCAGCCAGAATGGTGAGGTCATTGATTTTTGAAATTTTCTTGTAGAATGTATCTTTCAGTTTCCATTCTTCGGAAATGGACAGTCCTTCGAGACCTTCGGTGTCCATTTCATCGATGTAAATGGTTTTGACCGACCGGAAGGGATAGGCGCTGTCCTTCCACTCGGTGTAGTCTGCCCTGGCGGCTGCAGGGATGAGGAGGAAGAGGGCGGTGAGGAGGGTAAAAATCAGTTTTCTCATGGTCATTCTCCTTTCTGTTTTCTTTATCATACCATGGACAGGAAATGAAAGGAATTTCAGTCAAAGCAAAAGAGCTGCAGAAATCTGCAGCTCTTTTGTTGGAATTAGAGACTTTTCGTTGCGGAAAGGCGGATGAGGGCACGCATGAGGGCCAGTCTGGCGCGGTCCACATCGATGTCTTCGGTGCGGTGGGCCAGCCGTTCTTCAGCACGCTTTTTTGCCGCCTGGGCACGGGCTACGTCAATGTTTTCCGCCAGTTCGGCCAGCGGAGCGATAACATTGACTCTGCTGTTCTTGGTTTCAAGGAATCCGCCAAAGACAGCGATTCTTTCCTCCTGGTCCGCTTTTTTAATGCGCACGACGCACATGGAAAGAGCAGCAGCAAGGGGAAGATGGCGTTTCATGACAGCGAATTCGCCATCTTCTGCACGGGCCACCACCATGTCTACGCCGTCATCCTGATAGATGGCGCCGTCCGGACTGATGACTTCCACGTGCATAGGATTAGTAAGGGTATCAGCCATGGCTTATTCCCCTTTCTTCATCTTTTCAGCCTTTTCGATTGCTTCATCAATGGTGCCCACCATGTAGAATGCACCTTCCGGCATATCATCATGCTGACCTGCAAGGATTTCCTTGAAGCCTCTGATGGTTTCTTTCAGCGGTACATATCTTCCCGGGGAACCGGTGAACTGTTCAGCTACGAAGAATGGCTGAGACAGGAATCTCTGAATCTTTCTGGCGCGGGCAACGATGACTTTGTCGTCGTCGGAAAGTTCTTCCATACCGAGGATGGCGATGATATCCTGCAGTTCTTTGTAGCGCTGCAGAATGGCCTGTACGCCGCGGGCTACTTCGTAGTGTTCTTTGCCGAGGACGTTCGGGTCAAGGATACGGGAAGTGGAGTCCAGCGGATCTACTGCCGGATAGATACCCAGTTCTGCAATGGAACGGTTCAATACGGTGGTAGCGTCCAGGTGGGTGAATACGCCAGCCGGAGCCGGGTCGGTGAGGTCATCGGCCGGTACATAGACTGCCTGTACGGAGGTGATGGAGCCTTCCTTGGTGGAGGTGATTCGTTCCTGCAGTTCGCCGATATCGGTGGCCAGGGTTGGCTGGTAACCTACGGCAGATGGCATACGGCCCAAGAGGGCGGATACTTCGGAGCCTGCCTGTACGAAACGGAAAATGTTATCTACGAAGAGAAGTACGTCCTGGTGTTCCTTATCACGGAAGTATTCTGCCATGGTCAGGCCGGTCAGTGCTACTCTCATACGGGCTCCCGGCGGTTCGTTCATCTGGCCGTATACAAGGGCTACCTTGTTCAATACGCCGGAGTCTTTCATTTCGCCCCAGAGGTCGTTGCCTTCACGGGTACGTTCGCCTACGCCGCAGAATACGGAGCAGCCGTTGTGTTCGGATGCTACGTTGTGGATCAGTTCCTGAATGAGGACTGTTTTGCCTACGCCTGCACCGCCGAACAGACCTACCTTACCGCCTTTTGCGTATGGGCAGATGAGGTCTACGACTTTGATGCCGGTTTCGAAAATTTCAGCTGCCGGGGACTGGTCTTTGAAGGCCGGTGCCTGACGATGAATGGGCCAGTAGTCTTTTGCTTTGACCGGTGTGGGGTCTTTATCTACTGTCTGGCCTAATACGTTGAAAATACGTCCAAGGACGCCGTCGCCTACCGGGGTAGCGATTGCACGGCCGGTGTCGACAGCTTTCATTCCACGTACCATGCCATCTGTGGAGCTCATGGCTACGGTGCGGACTACGCCGTCGCCGAGGTGCTGCATGGTTTCACAGATAACATCTACAGGAACGCTGCCTTTGTCGTCTTTTACATGGATTGCATTATAGATGGCAGGAAGTTCTTTGTCATCATCGAAGGCGATATCGACAACGGCGCCGATAACCTGGACGACTTTACCTACCTGCATCTCCTGTTCATTTGCCATGAAGAAGCATTCCTCCTTAATCGATATAGGTTATTCCAGCGCAGCTGCGCCGCCGACAATTTCGGAAATTTCGTTGGTAACCTGGGCCTGGCGTGCTTTGTTGTACGTAAGGTTGAGGTCGGCGATTCTTTCGGTTGCGTTGTCGGTAGCAGCGGACATGGCAGCCATTCGGCTTCCCAGTTCGGAAGCGGCAGACTGGAGCATGGCGTTGTAAACCTTGACCTGTACATATTCAGGGAGCAGTTTGGAAAGAACGGAGGCTGCATCGGGGAGGAACATATACGGTTCTTCCGCCTGGAGCTGTCCTTCTGCTTCCTTATCCGCCTCTGCCGGGTTCTGGACGGGCAGAAGTTTTTCTACCTGTACCTGCTGGCGGAGAGCGGTGATAAATCTGGTGTAAATAATATAAACTTCATCCACTTCTTCCTTCACGAAGTAGTCAACCATTTCTTTGGCTACGTCGATGGAGTCCTGGGCCTGAGGTTTATCTGAAAATCCGAAGTGGTAGGAGTCAAGATCATACCCGCGGAATTTAAGGTAGTTTCTACCCTGTTTGCCGCACACATAAAGTGCATAGGATGAGCGATCCTTACCGGAGATTTCGTGCATGGTCTGCTTCATAACGTTGGAGTTATAAGCACCGGCAAGGCCTTTATCTGCGCTGATGACGAGATATCCGACCTTCTTTACTTCGCCTTCTCTAAGGAGGGGGCTGGTAAAACCGGGTGTTACCGAAGAAGCACGGCGCAGGAGCTCTCCGATTTTTTCAGCATAGGGACGGGAGCCGTTTGCCTTTTCTTCTGCTTTGCGCAGACGGGCAGCGGCAACCATCTTCATTGCTTTTGTGATCTGCTGGATGTTGGTGACAGATTTAATGCGCCCTTTTATATCACGCGTACTTTCCAATCAGATCACCCCTCTACCTTGTCAGACTTTTCAGCTTTGTTAGCTTTGTAGCGTTCTTTGAATTCTGCAATGGCAGCTTTCAGTTTTTCTTCGTTGGCATCGGTGAGTTTCTTGGTCTTCACGATGTCTTCGCCGATTTCCGGATGGCTACTGTGGAGGAATGCAAGGATCTGGTGTTCGAAGTCAACGACTTCGTCCACGCTGATGTCATCGAGGTATCCTTTAACGGCTACGTAGATGGCCTGTACCTGGTCTTCGACGGGGTACGGGGAGTACTGCGGCTGTTTCAGGATTTCGGTGGTTCTCTGGCCGCGGTCGATCTGTGCCTTGGTGGCCGGATCGAGGTCGGAGCCGAACTGTGCGAAGGCTGCCAGTTCTCTGAACTGGGCAAGGTCCAGACGGAGAGTGCCGGCTACCTGTTTCATGGCTTTAATCTGGGCAGCGCCGCCTACACGGGATACGGAGAGGCCTACGTTGATTGCCGGACGGACACCGGAGTAGAAGAGGCCGGTTTCCAGATAAATCTGGCCGTCGGTGATGGAAATAACGTTGGTCGGAATGTATGCGCCTACGTCGCCTGCCAGGGTCTCAATGATTGGGAGTGCTGTAATGGAGCCGCCGCCCAGTGCATCGGAGAGGCGGGCTGCACGTTCCAGCAGTCTGGAATGCAGATAGAATACATCGCCCGGGTAAGCTTCACGTCCCGGTGGACGACGGAGCAGCAGGGACATGGCACGGTATGCCACAGCATGCTTGGAGAGGTCATCATAAATGATGAGGACATCCTTGCCCTGGTGCATGAAGTGTTCTGCAATGGAGACACCGGAGTACGGTGCCAGGTACTGCATCGGGGAACCTTCGGATGCGCCTGCATGGACGATGATGGAGTAATCCATGGCGCCGGCTGCCTTCAGTTTTTCGTATACGCGAACAACGTTGGAGTTCTTCTGGCCGATGGATACATAAATACAAATGACGTTCTGACCCTTCTGGTTCAGAATGGTATCAATGCCGATGGCTGTTTTACCGGTGCCGCGGTCGCCGATGATAAGTTCACGCTGGCCTCTTCCGATAGGAACCATGGAGTCGATAGCTTTAAGACCTGTCTGCAGGGGGACATTAACCGGCTGTCTGTCGGCGATGCCCGGTGCTTTGATTTCAATGTCGCGATATTCGTCGGTTTTGATTTCACCTTTGCCATCAATCGGCTGGCCCAGTGCGTTAACAACGCGGCCGATAACTGCGTTGCCTACCGGTACCTGCATGAGGTGGCCTGTTCTTTTAACAGTGTCGCCTTCCTTAATGGTTTCAGAGTGACCCAGAAGTACGGCACCTACGTTGCTTTCTTCCAGGTTCAGCGCCATTCCGTAAACGCCGTTCGGCAGTTCAAGGAGTTCGCCGGCCATGCAGTTCTGCAGGCCATATACATGGGCAATGCCGTCGCCGACTTCAAGGACTGTACCAACTTCATCGACATTGAGGTCTACTTTGTAGTTTTCAATCTGTTTTTTAATGACAGATGTGATTTCATCTGAACTGATTTTCATTTCCTATAAGTCACCTCAATTATTGCATCATTTTCGCTTTCAGTGTCTGCAGGGACCTTGCCACGGAGCCATCGATGAGGCGGTCGCCCACCTGGACGGTGAATCCGCCGATTAAGGCTGCATCCACTTTCTGCTTCAGGAGAATCTTCTTGCCGGTAATGGCAGCGAGTTTTTCCTTCAGCGTTTCAGCCTGAGACTTGCTGAGCGGGAGGGCGGAGGTTACCACCGCTTCTTCCACGCCCATGCCCTCGTGGGCTTGGGTTACGAAGTAGTCGACCATCATGGGGAATACATCAAAACGGTCTCTGTCCATAACCACATAGCAGAATTGCATGACAACCGGCTGTACCTTGTCTGCAAAGAGTTTTGTTAACGTATCTTTCTTGACATCCCTGGCAAGCAGAGGATGATTCAGAAAATCCTTGAGGTTCTGATTTTTGCGGATAGCTTCTGCAATCAGCACCAGATCTTCTTCTGTTTTTTTCAGGCTGTTCTGCTGAGCAGCGATCTCATAGATAGCACGTCCGTACTTTTTTGCAAGGATTACGTTCTTATCCATAATTACTTACCTGCTTTGCGGGCATCCAGCTTGGCGATGCTTTCCGCAATCAGCCGGTCATTTGTTTCCGGCGTTATATTTTTGCTGATGATCTTCGCTGCAATTTCGCAGGAGAGGCCGGCAACCTGAGATTTCAGTTCATCAAGAGCATCCTTGCGTTCTCTCTCAATCTGTTTGGTTGCGTTTTCCTTTTCCTTTTCAATAGCGGCATGAGCTTCTTTAATCTGGGCATCTGCCTGGACCTTGGCTTCTTTGACGGCCTTGTCCACAATTTCCTGGGCTTTAGCCTGTGCGTCGCGGAGCTGTTCTTCATAGGATTCCTTCAGCTTTTCAGCGTCTGCCTTGGAAGCGGCAGCAGAATCCAGATCACTCTTAATGCGGTTCTTACGTTCATCAAGAACTTTCAGTACCGGTTTGTAGCAGAAATGACCAAGAATTGCACACAGAATAACGAAGTTGATGATCTGAATCAGCAGTGTACCATTCAGTTCTACCAATTCGATCCCTCCTTAAGAATATTGGGTAATATTATTTAAGGAATGGGTTAGCGAATACGAGAACCAGAGCGATAACGATAGCAATAATCGGGATAGATTCGATAAGGCCGATGGCAACCAGCATGTTGGTGAAGAGCTTGCCTGCCATTTCAGGCTGACGGGTCATGCCTTCGAGAGCATGGGAAGCTGCTTTGGAGTCGGAGAAGGCAGCTGCAATAGATGCCAGGCCAGCGATGAAAGCGGCTGCGATAAGAGAATACTGTGCGACGATTGTCTGATCCATAATAATAATTCCTCCTGAGAATCACTTAAATATTTCCGGAGACGGCCGGTACCGATAGATTGACAAGCCGTTTGAACGGGCGGTGCCGTGCCGTTTGATAAAGAGCGGCGCTCTGCTCCACCGAAGATTAGAGGCTTTCCTTCATGTACACGGAAGCCAGGGTGGTGAAAATGTATGCCTGAACTGCTCCGACAAACAAGCTGAAAGCAATCCAGATCATAGGTACGAACCACGGGCAGAGGAAATACAGAATTTCCAGCAGGATTTCACCGGCCAGGATATTGCCGAATAGACGCATAGCCAGCGTAACCGGCCTTGCAATCTCTTCAATCAGGTTCATCAGAACGAAAACCGGGAACGGTTCGAAGAAGTGCTTCAGCCAATGTCCAACACCCTTATTCTTGATGAAATAGAAGTGAAGAAGCAGGGAACTGGCAATAGCCAGACCCAGTGTGGTGTTCACATCATTGGTTGGTGAAGCGGTCAGATGCTCCGTAGGCAGAAGGCCGATCTGGTTGGCTGTAAAGATGAACAGGAAAAAAGTCAGAAGAATATTGACTACCTGACGGTATTTATGCCCCAGATTGCTGTCAAACTGATTGCATAAACCTTCAATAAGCCATTCCACCATATTCTGCCAGCCGCCTGGAACCAGTGATTTGCCCCGGGTAGCAGCAAAGACAAGAACGAAAACGATAAGGGCTGTAAGCCATGTGGTAAAAATCGTGTCCATGTTCACAGACATGCCGAAGAGCTGCTCTACAACGTGTGTACCTGTGTGCAGATGCATAATCTCACCCCCTCTCTCTTACAAGGATGTCAAGAAAAAGTCCCTATTCCTTAATTAAACCGACCACGCGCTCAGCCAGAGACGCGACGGGCAGTGTAAGTAAGCCACCTAAAAAGGCAAGTATATCCAGCGGGCTGAAAATCACCGCCAGGGCACATAGTATTTCCAGAATGAACCGCATTGTCGTGAAGATAAGTAGATGCTGTCCGATAAATTCCGGCTCCCTTTCAGCTTTAACCCACTGGTTAAACTTGACCACCATTAATCTATAAAAAAGTATATGGAAAAGGGTCCCCAGAGCCCAGGCAACGCCATAGGTCCAGCCCTTCCATGCAAAGAGGATTACCGTGCCGACCACCAGAAATACAAGAAGACATTTTGTCATGCGGGCTGCATACTTTGGAAATGTAAGGTCAGAATTCATGCTATTTTTTTCCCAAAATCTGTTTAATCACCGAATACATGCCGGAAATGGCTCCCAATATGGAGAGAATGATGATGCCGAAGGGTGTGGTCCCCAGATATTCGTCACACTTCATGCCAAGCCAGAGGCCTATGCCGATGGAGCAGAGAATGGTGAGGCCAGCTCCCGACGCCACAGCAATGCTGTGCAGCGGGTCAAAATCATCGGCCTTCCTTTCCTTCTTCCTGTCCATGTCCTCTCCACTGTCCGGCAGCGCCGGATTCGCATTTACAAAAATGGGCACGTTAAACACAAATTGCATTTATACTGCTACAGTATACCATAACCATTGTCACTTGGCTATAAATTTAGTAGGTTTTTTATCACTGAGTCCTTCGATGTTTAAAAGGGCATCCACGATGCGTTCTGCAGAGTGGCCGTCGCCGTAGGGATTCACCGCTTCCGCCATGGATTTGTATTCCTTTTCATCGGTCAAAAGTTTGTAGGCCGTTTCGTAGACCCTTTCTTCATCGGTGCCTACCAGTTTTACCGTACCCGCTTCCACCGCTTCCGGTCTTTCCGTGGTATCACGGAGAACCAGCACCGGTTTGCCAAGGCTCGGCGCTTCTTCCTGGATGCCGCCGGAGTCGGTGAGGACGATGGCGCTTCTGGCCATGAGGTTTGTGAAAGGTTCGTATTCCATCGGTTCCACCAGATGGATGCCCGGCACCCCTTCCAATTCTTCCGAAACCGCTTCGCGAACCAGGGGATTTCTATGAACCGGGAAGACCACTTCCGTATCAGGAACGGCTTCCACCAGACGGCGGAGGGCCCGGTATACGTGGTGCATGGGGCTGCCCAGGTTTTCACGGCGGTGGGTGGTGACGAGGATAACCCGCTTATGTTCTTCGATGGCTTCGATTTCCGGGTCTTCAAAATGGTAGTCCTTCTTCACCGTGTTCAGAAGGGCATCAATCACCGTATTTCCTACCACATAAATGGAGCTGTCCTTCTTGTTCTCACGGAGCAGATTCTGCCTTGCAGTCTCTGTGGGCGCAAAGTTCACATTGGCCAGGACCCCGGTGAGCTGGCGGTTTGCTTCTTCCGGATAGGGAGAAAGGAGATTGCCCGTGCGGAGCCCCGCTTCCACATGGCCCACTTTAATCTGCTGGTAAAAGGCAGCCAGGGCGGCAGTAAAGGTGGTGGTGGTATCGCCGTGGACCAGTACATAGTCCGGCTTTTCCCTCTTCAGCACCTCTTCCAAACCCCGGAGCACCCGGGCGGTAATGTCATAAAGGGTCTGTCCGCTCTTCATGATATCCAGATCGTAGTCTACGGGAAGGTCAAACAGGTCCACCACCTGGTCCAGCATTTCACGGTGCTGGGCGGTGAGGCACACCTTCGTTTCGATTTCCTTATGCTTCAGAAGTTCCCTTACCACAGGGGCCATCTTGATGGCTTCCGGCCTTGTGCCGAAAATGGTCATGACTTTCATACTATACCTCTTTATAAATAACGGCTCTTCCCTTCCAAAGGAAAAGCAGAGAATGAAATCCTATTTCTTCTTGTCTTTCTTATGTTCCATCTGGTAGGGCGTGGGAACGATTTCCTTCATGACGCCCAGCTTTCTTGCCCACAGAATGAAAAGGACAAGGGCAATCACCACGATGGCGATACCAATCAGCGTGCGGAGATGAATCACCAGGAGCGCCACGCAGGAGAAGAAGGCGGTCAAAGCGTACATGATGAGCACCACCTGCTTCTGGGTAAGTCCCTTGGCCAGAAGGCGGTGATGGAGATGGTTCTTATCCGGCGAGAAAATGGGCACGCCGCTGCTCTTTCTGCGGATAATGGCCAGGAAGGTATCCGTAATGGGCACCGCCAGCGCTACCAGCGGCACCACCAGAACCGCAGCCGCCGCAGTTTTCATGGAGCCCATGACGGAAACGGCAGCAATGATATAGCCCAGGAACATGGACCCCGTGTCGCCCATGAAAATCTTGGCGGGGTTGAAATTGTACTGCAGGAAAGCCAGGCAGGCGCCGGTCATGGCCACCATGGCTGCCGCCGCGGTCCACTGGCCCATCTGGAAGGCCAGGAGGGCAATGGCAATGGAGGCGATGGTGGCAATCCCTGCCGCCAGGCCATCCAGCCCGTCAATAAGGTTCACCGTATTGATGAAACCGATAATCCAGAAAATGGTGAGGGGCAGGGAAATAATTTCCGGCAGGTAAACAATCCCCAGCCGGGGAATGTGAATCCAGTCGATGTTGATATTGAAAATCACCACCGGAATGGCGGCTGCAATGATCTGCCCCAGAAGCTTCACCTTCGGCGGCAGGGACACCACATCATCTGCAATGCCCACGATAATGAGGAACGTGGCTCCCAGCATGATGCCCACCATGTCATAGGTAAAACCGATGGTGGCAATGGCGGATACCATAAAGCCCGCATAAATGGCAAGGCCCCCCAGCCGGGGAATGAGACCGTGATGCACCTTCCGGGCGTCCGGCTTGTCCACGGCGCCGATACGGATGGCCAGGTTCTTCACCACCGGCGTCAGTACAAAGGTGACCACCAGGGCTGTGAGAAACGTGAACGCATAGGCGAACAACGTAACACCTCCTAAAAAAGACAATACTTCTAAGTTATTTTATCACATAGGCCGTATTTGTGAAAGAAGAGAGGGCGAGGGGCCGCTTCGCGGCAGATAAAAAAAGGGGCGCGGCTGCGCCGCGGGTTGTGTAGGAAGGTTGTGTTTCAGGGGACGACGGCCCTTTGGGCCGAGGGGAAAGTATCGCCTTTGGACACGCCCTTTCGGGCGTGAGGGTTCAGAGGGTTCAAAAGGTTCAAAGGGTTCAGAGGGGAAGGTATCGCCCTGCAGGCGATGACCGGTGGGAAGACTCGTGCGGTAAGCGGATAGCGGACAGCCGTACTATCTCACTGTCTCACTGTCTCACCAACCCACCAGCCCACTAGTTCACTAGTTCACTAGCCCACTAGTCCACTAGTTCACTAGTCCACCATTTCCTTACTTATGATATGATTGCTATGACAGCAAAAATATTTCCCAAAAGGAGGAATTCATCTTGAATAAACCAATCGCTGCGGTTACCGCCGACACGCTTCTGGCGGACATGAAGCCCATCAACCAGAAAATGGCGGACTATGCGCCCCGGCCGCTTCTGAATGCCCTGGGGAAGGCAGGCATCCTGCCCATTATCATTGCCTACGACGATTATGCATCGCCGGAAGAATTCGTGGAGACCTTTGACGCCCTGGTGCTTCCCGGCGGTCCCAATCCGTCGCCCCGTTTCTACGGGGAAGAGCCGCTGTGGTGCATCGGGCCTACCTATGAGAAGAGGGATATGTTTGAAATCGGACTCATTAAGGCCTGTCTGAAAATGGGAAAACCTATCCTTGGCATCTGCCGGGGCATGCAGATCCTGAACGTGGCCCTGGGCGGCACCCTCTGGCAGGACATGCCCTCCCAGAACCCCAAGGCCTTTATCCAGCACATGCAGAAGGCGCCGGGAAATATAGCCACCCATTATGTGGAAATCGAAAAGGACAGCCGCCTCCACGATATCCTGGGCGACGGCCTCTTAGTCAACTCCCGTCACCGGGAGGGCATCAAGAAGCTGGCCCCCTCCCTGAAGGAAGCCGCCCGCGCCCGGGACGGCATCATCGAAGCGGTGGAAAGCAGGGACAATGAACTCATCTGCGCCGTCCAGTGGCATCCGGAAAATATGGACGGCGGAGTAATGGACCCCTTCTTCCGCGCCTTTGCGGACAGGATTATACGGTTGAAATAGGGCCGCGGAGCGGCCCGGGTTCAGAAGGTTCAAAAGGTTCTGCCCGCTTTCAGCGGGCGGGTTCAGAGGGTGGTGGCGGCCTTTGGACACGCCCTTTCGGGCGTGAGGGTTGACGGCCCTCCGGGCCGAAGGTTCTTAAGGTTCTTAAGTTTGACAGCCACTGCGTGGCTGAGGGTTGTGGTATCGCCGCCTTCGGCGGCGATGAATATAAATACCGCCGGAGGCGGCATTTAAAGCTCCCCTCTGAACCAGGCCGGGAGGCGAAGCCGATTCCGGCCCGAACCCATCGTTCGGCGCGAAGCGCACGGACCATAGAACCGGGGCGCCGAGAGGCGCCTGAACACTCTTGCTTTCGGAAATACAGCCTCCCGGCACCGTCCTCCGCCATCAGCACAGCTGCAGCCATAAAAAAAGAACTGTGAGCCCTTCTCTCACAGTTCTTTTCATATGCTTTATCAATCAGCCCATATCCAGGTTTTTCATAATGCGGCTCAGGACGCCTTTGAATACCTGCATATCGCTTTCCGGAATGCCTTCGTAGAAGGATTCGTCCAGATCCTTGGACGCCTCCCGGCTTGCCTGTTCCACCTGTTTTGCCTTGTCCGTCATGAAGAGGCGGTATTTCCTTGCATCATCGGGCATTCTTTCCTTGCGGATGAGGCCTTTTTCAATCATGGATTTGACCATCACCGTAATGGTAGGGTTGGTCAAGTGAAGGTGGTCTTCCAGGGTCTTCTGGGTGACCACTTCTTTTTTATGGGTGGACAAATAGGCAATAATGAGGGACTGGCGGGCGGTCAGTCCGAATTTCTTCATAATGCCAGACTGGCGGAGCAGCATCATCTTATGAGCCTGTCCCAGGTTGTAGGTCAGCCCCAGTTTATCGCTCCCTTTTAAATCTTCCGGTTTTAAGTGAATCTGTCTTTTCATAACTCTCACCTTACTCTAAGACACCAATGAAACTCTTTTCCATTTACCTTGTAACAATTTTTTTATAATAGCATACAATAGGACATTTAGCTTGACTTTTGGTTTTATTATACAACAAACTGCCACGGCAAGTCAAAAAGCAGTAGAAAATATTCCTCATGCTGTGGAAATCCTCATTTTTCCGGCTATTCTGCCTTCCTTACGGCCATGCGGGGAGGTTTGCCGCCGGAAAAATATTCAGGAAATCGAATGCTGCAGATGAGCCGGTCCACGGGAAAGGTCGTCTTTGATTTCCTGTACATCCCAGCGGTCGTCTCTGGTGATTTCTCCGTGATAGGTATGCTCGCCCATGGTGATAAGGAAATAGATATGTCCTTCGCCCTCTCTGCGGACCACGGAAAAGCGGCTGTTTTCCACGTGGCAGCTGCCCTTCCACACCACCCTCATGTTCTGCCTTATGGTGAGGGTCATCACCTGGTTTTCAGATACCATATGAAATTCTGTCATCCGCCCAAAGCCATCATTAAAGTAAAGGGTGGATTCCGATTCCTCTCCGCTCCCTGCGGAGGAAAAGGCGGAAGAGATGAGCACGGCATGGTCCTCATTTTCCGCCGGGAACGTTCCGTTTCCGCCTTCTGCGGCGCCGGCTGCAGCCGGAAGCAGAAGGAGCGCAAGAAGCAGACTTCCCAGGATACGGCATTTCATAAATATAGCCCCCATATATGCAATGGAATCCATAGTAAAATCTATATATTAATTATTATAAGGCAAACACTGCCTGAAAGAAAGAATCACACGTTCCTCTTTGGAAACAGGAAATTTTCCAATGCTATCTATGGATATCCGCTTTTCTTTTCACCGGTTATAGATAGATTCTATAGCAGTTCAAAAGGTGAGACGCATCTGGTACCAAACCACATGGCCGTGGGTGGAAGGGGAAACGCCTTCGTTTTTAAAGCCGAATCCGGCATAGTAATGAACCAGCCTGTCCTTGCAGGTGAGGACGATGCCCTTCTTCCCTTCTTCTTCAGCCTGCTTCTTGAAGGCTTCGATGAGCCGTCCGGCGCAGCCTTCCCTCCGGAAGGCGGGGATGGTATTCAGGCCGAAAATCATCTGCCAGGCGCCCTTCTCATTGTGGAGAGACGCCTTTTCATACATTTCATCCCGAAGGTCCTTTTCGTCGGTGGTCATGCCATCGATGAAGCCCACCAGTTTTCCGTCCCGATACAGAAGGAGAAAATGATTGGGATACACCGAAAGCCTTTCCCTGATTTCTTCCGCCGTAGCTGCCTCGGCCGCCGGGAAGCACTCTGCCTCCACCGCCGCCAGCGCTTCTGCGTCTTCCAATGTGCCCTGTCTGATTGTATATGAAATCATACCCATCCGTCCTTATCTGTCGAAATTCCGCAGGATAGCCCTGCGGAATTTTATTATACCATTTTTACCTTTTTAAAGCAGATGGAATGGACCTTCGGCTCCAGGAGAAGATGAAAGCCCGCAATATGGCCGGCGTCATCGGCAAAGAAGGTGAGGGGAATGGAATAGAGGTCCGTATCCTCCTTCACCCGGTCCACCCGGAAGGTGTCGTAGTACAGATGGGTCATGGGCCTGTCCTCCACCGCCCGCTCCTGGAGGTAGAAATGTCCATCCCTTTCCGTCACGTGGAAGGTACCGTAGCCGGGATGGAAATAGGTGCCGGTGTATTCGGAAGGACTGTGGGACAGGGGGCCTTCGGCGCCGCTCTTCGGCATACAGTCAAACTCCAGATGGTGGTACATATCCTCGGGGGCATGGGATTTCCCTGCCTCCGTATACATGCCAAACCAGTCCTCCTCTTCCCGTCCAAGGAAAGCGTCAAGCAGGAAGCCCTGTATAGCAAAAATCAGGGGATTGTCGGGGGCATGGAGATTCTGCAGGTACACGGCGCCGCAGGAAAGGGAGGGAATATAGAACTGGAAGGCGCTGTACCCTTCTATCTTTCCGGTGTGCTGCTGCACCATGGCGCCATGATATTCCATCACCCGCCAGCCAAAGCCGTACCCCAGGCTACGCCCACCCTTCACATGGGGATAGTCCATAAGAATCTGGGGTTTGTGCATGGCAAGGAAATCCTGCGGTGTAAGCAGGTAAGTCCCCTTCTCTTCTCCTCCATGGATATGGAAGGAAATCCATTTCACCATGTCCTCGGCGCTGCTCATGACGGAACCGCAGGGGCCTGCCTGATCAATGTTCCAGCGGGGGATTTCATGAAGACCCTGGTCCCACCAAAAGGGCATGGCGCAGTTTTCATCAGCCGCCGCCTCATCCATGAGGCAGAAGGTGCGGTCCATGCCCAGGGGTTCAAAGATTTCCTCCCGAAGAATGGTTTCCCACTTCTTTCCGGTCACCGCCTCCATAATACCGCCGATGGCGGCGTACATGACATTGCTGTACTGGGCCAGGGTGCGGAAGGGCGCGTTGGGCTCCAGATACTTCAGCCGCTTCAGGTAATCCACCCGGGAAATAGAATTATCCGGCCAGGCCCCGTCGTGGCCGCCCACCCCCGTCCGGTGGCAGAGCATATCACGGAGAGTCACCTGGGCAGACGCCGCCGCATCCCAGAGGGCGAAGCCGGGGATGTAGGAAGCGATGGGCTCATCAATGTCCAGCAGCCCCTTCTCCGCCAGCCTCATCACTGCCAAGGCGGTCATGGACTTGCTGCAGGAACCGATGCCGCTGATGGTGTCCGTAAGGAAAGGGTGCCCCGAAGCGTCCCGGATGCCAAAACTTTCCACATGCACCTCTCCCCGGTCAATGACGCCCATGGCCATGCCGGGAATAGAATAATAATCCATCATCTTCCTGATGAGACGGGAAAGTTTTTCATAATCAATGGCCATGGATGGCACCTCCTTGTAAAAAAGGGTTCTGCGCCCTTGTGACACGCCCTTTCGGGCGTGAGGGTTCAAAGGGTTCAGAGGGTTGTGGTGGCGGCTGGCGCCGCAATTTATAGTCAGCGTTACGGGATTTCCCGCCCCGCATAGTCATTCTGAGGGCCAGCGAAGAATCTCGGTACATGCAGATAGTGACTCTTACTAGTCCACTAGTCCACCAGTTCACTAAAGAATCCCGGCCGGCGGGAAGAGGTGTCTGATAGTCTGAAGTCTGATGTCTCTCTGCTTTCGGGAATGCAGTCCAGAGTCGGCGGTAAGCGGACAGCCGACAGCCACCAGCCTCACCCCAGCTCCGCAATCCTTCCCGGCGCCGTGAAGGGTTTTCCTATCATAGGTACGGCGGCGATGAGTTCCCTGGTGTAGGGGTCCTTCGGGTGGCATAGGATTTCATCGGAGGGGCCCATTTCCACGATTCTCCCTTTCTGCATGACGGCGGTGCGGTCGGAGATATAGCGTACCACCGCCAGGTTATGGGAGATGAAGAGGTAGGTGAGGTGGAGTTTTTCCCGAAGGTCCATGAGGATATTCAGCACCTGGGCCTGCACGGATACGTCCAGGGCGGAGGTGGGTTCGTCGAGGATGAGGATTTCCGGGCTGGTCATGAGGGCCCTTGCGATGGAGATACGCTGGCGCTGGCCGCCGGAAAATTCGTGGGGATAGCGGTCCATCACACTTTTCCGAAGGCCCACCATTTCCAGAAGCATTTCTGCCCTCTCCTTCCGGTGGGCTTCGGAAAATTCCCCCATCACCCTGGCGGGCTCCATGAGGATATCCCCGATTTTCATGCGGGGCGACAGGGAGGAGTAGGGGTCCTGAAAGACGATTTGTATTTTCTTCCGGATATCCTTCAGCTCCTTTTCCTTGGCATGGGAAATATCTTTTCCGTAGAGAAGGATTTCGCCGGAGGTGGGCTTTGCCAGACGGATGATGAGGCTGGCCAGGGTGGATTTCCCGCAGCCCGACTCCCCCACGATGCCCAGGGATTCTCCTTTCATGAGAGAGAGGGTGATGCCGTTTAAGGCGTGCACTTCCTTCGATTTTCCCCAGAAACTTCGGGTGTGGAAGGTTTTCGTCACGTTCTTGATTTCCAGTATGTCCATGTCACACCTCCTCAGGATGGCAGCAGTACACTTTGTGGCCGGGCCTGATTTCCACCGACGGCGGCAGACCCTGCCGGCAGGCGGCGCTGGCTCTTTTGCAGCGGGGCGCAAAACGGCAGCCCGCCATTTTTTCCGCGGGATCCGGCACCATGCCAGGAATAGCAGTGAGCCGGTCATGGGTATGGTCTCCGGTGAATTTGGGAAGAGCTCCGATGAGGGCCCGGGTGTAGGGATGGGCGGGACTCTGGAGCACGGCGGCGGTATCGCCGGATTCCACGATGTGGCCGGAGTACATGACGGAAATGGAATCACAGATTTCCGAAATCACCCCCAGGTCGTGGGAAATGAAGAGTACCGCGGTCTTCAGATTTCGGCAGGCCTCCTTAATCAGATAGAGTATCTGGGCCTGCACCGTCACGTCCAGGGCCGTAGTCGGTTCGTCGGCAATGAGGAGCTTGGGATGGCAGGAAAGGGCAATGGCAATCATCACCCGCTGCCGCATGCCGCCGGACAGTTCATAGGGATAGCAGGAAATCACGTCCTCCGCATTCCGTATATGCACCGCCTCCAGCATGGCGAGGGCTTTCTTCTCTGCATCTTCCTTGGAAATCTTTTCATGTGTGCGGATAACGTCCGTCATCTGGGTGCCTATGGTGAAGACCGGATTGAGGCAGGTCATGGGTTCCTGGAAAATCATGGACACATCCCGGCCCCGCACTTCTTCCATGCTCTTTTTGCTGATGCCCAGGAGCTGCCGTCCGCAGAGACGGATGGAGCCGTCCAGCTCCGCCTTTCCGCCGCCGGGAAGGAGGCGGGTCACCGCAAAGGCGGTCATGGATTTGCCGCTGCCCGACTCTCCCACGAGGCCCATGATTTTTCCCGCTCCCACATGGAGGTTCACATCATGGAGAATGGGAATCATGCCCTTCTTTGAAGGAAGGGCCAAAGACAGATGTTCAATTTCAAGTACATTTTCCATAGCATCAGTGCTCCCTGGGATCCAAAATATCCCGAAGACCGTCGCCTAACAGGTTGAAGCCCATCACAGTGACCAGGATGAAAAGTCCCGGAAAGGCGGCGTACCACCACTGGTCAATGGCATAGACCCGGGCGGTGGAAATCATGGCGCCCCATTCCGGCATGGGCGGCTGGGCACCAAGGCCGATGAAGCTCATGGACGAAGCGATGAGGATGGCATCGCCGATGCCCAGGGTCATCTGCACCATGAGGGGCGAAAGGCAGTTGGGCACGATATGGTGCAGCACAATCCAGAAGGGAGAGGCGCCGAAGGTTCTTGAAGCCTTCACATAGGGCTCCTCCTTCAGGGACAGCACCTGCCCCCGCATGAGGCGGACATAGAGAGGAATCCTGACGATGCACACCGCCAGCATGGTATTGAAAAGGCCCACCCCCAGGGCCGCCGTGAGAGCCAGGGCCAGCACCATGGAGGGGAAGGAAAGAATCATGTCCGTCAAAGCCATGATGATGCGGTCCACCCTTCCGCCGCAGAAGCCGGAGAAACTGCCGATGGCCACGCCAATGCCAGCGGCAATGATGACGATGGATAAGCCTACGGTAATGGAAATCCGGGCACCGTAGAGAATACGGGAGAAAATGTCCCGTCCCATTTCATCGGTGCCGAAGAAATGGTGCAGCGATGGCGCCTGCAGCCGTCCTGACACGTTCATAAGATTCGGGTCCCAGGGACTGATAAGCGGTGCCAGAATCCCCAGCAGGATGATGAGAGCCACAATGACCATGCCTGCCAGGGTAAGTTTGTTTTTCAGAAGGATATCCAGGGATTTGTGGAAAAAACTTTCCCGCACCTCTACGATTTCCTCCGCCTTCACGCCGGTCATTTCTCATCACCTCCGCTGATCTGTGGATTCAGGATATTATAAATCATATCCACCACCATATTAATCACCACATAGCCCACAGACACCACCAGGGTAAAGCCCATGATGGCCGGGAAATCCAGGTAAGCAATGGAATCCATCACATATTTCCCCATGCCCGGCCAGCCAAAAATGGTTTCCGTAATGACGGCGCCGCCCAGAAGCTCTCCCATGGTAAGGCCGGTGATGGTGACTGTCGGAATCAATGCATTCTTCAATGCGTAGCGGTAAATGATGCGGCGATTCGGAATGCCGCAGGCCCTGGCGGTGCGGATATAGTCCTGCTCCAGCACGTCCACCATGCCGCTCCGCACCTGCCGGGCAATGATGGCCAGCTGGGCATAAGCCAGGCAGAGAGCCGGGAGCAGGAGATGATGGATGGCGGAAATCACGACGTCCATATTTCCTGCAATGAGCCCGTCAACTACATAAAGCCCCGTCACCGAAGGCGGCGGTGTAAGGAAGGTATCCAGCCTGCCGGAGGCGGGGAAAATGGGAAATACCTTATAAAAGAGGATAAGGCACACCACGCCGGACCAGAAGAGGGGAATGGAGACACCTACCATGGAAATCACACGGCTCACATGGTCGATCCAGCTGTTCCGGTGCACCGCCGACAGCACGCCCAGGAAAATGCCGAAAACCACGGCAATCACCATGGCCGCCAGCGTCAGCTCCAGGGTAGCCGGGAAATAGCGGGCCAGTTCGCCGGCCACCGGCATCTGGGTGCGGATGGACACACCCATGTTCCCATGGGCCAGTCCCTCCATGTACAGAGCGTACTGGGTGAGCACCGGCTTATCCAGTCCCAGGGACTCACGCGCCGCTTCCAGGGTCTCCGGAGAAGCGTGGGGTCCCACCAGCATGCGGGCCGGGTCACCGGGAATGACATGGGAAATACAGAAGGTGACGATGGAAACGCCGATAAAGACAAGGATGAGATGAAGTAGTTTTTGAAATATAAATCGCCATGAAATCATAAGCCCTCCTTGTATGATATGATGACACGCCTAAGGCGTGAGGGTTCAAAGGGTTCAAAGGGTTCAGAAGGTTCAAAAGGTTCAGAAGGTTGTGGTATCGCCCTAACGGGCGATGAATTTTATAATTCTGCTTCGCAGAATGGAAAACCCTACAACCGCGCCTGCGGCACGATGGAAATGCACCCCTATTCCCCTACGGGGACTTCCCCCGGAGGGGGAAGTTTTAGCGGCGTTATGCCTTGAGGTACTTGTGAGTACAAAAGCTAAGCGGCGAGTCAAGTTTCCCCTTTAGGGGGCCACCACACCCCTTGGGCCCTCAGGGCCCATCAAACCTAAGAACCCTCAGCTCATAAGGGTTGTCAATCTTTAGAGCCCTTTTATCCGTGGTGACACCAGCCGCCAAAGGGGATGACCCGAAGGGGCGCTAACGCAGGCAGCATTTATATTGGCGCCGAAGGTGCCACAGCCCCCTTGCTTTCGGGAACACCGCTTGTCTGATGTCTGCCGTCTGATAGTCTGACGTCTTCCCGCCGCCCGGTATTTACCGGCTAATGAGTCACTACCTCCTCGTACCAAGATCCTTCACTGCGTTCAGGATGACGATGCTCGGCGGGAAGAGCAGGCGGAAAGCGGTCAGCGGATAGCGGTCAGCCCACTAGAAAAAGGGCTTTACGGGAAAGTCCTTTTTCCGGAAAATCAAATTTCATGAATCCAGAAATCATTCCTTAGAAAGGTGTTCGAAATCGTACATGCTGTCCAGCATGGGGTTATAGGCAAAGCCCTTGATATTGGCTCTCATGGGGGTGAGTACCTTGGTCTGGAAGAGGAAAAGATAGGGGGCATCGTCGAAGGCGATATGCTGTACTTTCTTGTAGATTTCCGTCCTTCCTTCTTTGTCGGTCATCACCTCGGCCTCACGGAGGAGTCCGTCCACTTCGTCGTTCTTATAGAAGGAGCGGTTCCCCGGGAGGCCCCAGTAGGAGGAGTCCAGCCAGTAGGAAAGGAAGAACTGGGGATCGCTGTAGTCCGGACTCCAGGTGCCCAGGGCCATCTGGAAATCGCCTTTGTCCGCTCTCTGCCGGAAGGTAGCCCAGGCCACTTTTTCCAGATTCACCTTGATGCCCAGCTGCTGGAGGTTATTCTGGATGATTAAGGCTTCCGCTTCGTCGAAGGCGGCGTGGCCGGAGTAGAGGAGGCTGATTTCCGTCACGTTTTCGCCGGATTTCGCCAGCAGTTCCTTGGCCTTGTCCAGGTTGTAGGAGTATCCCTTGATGGATTCGTCCTTGCCCCACATGCCTTCGGGCACGGCACTGGTGAGCTGCTGGCCCCTGCCCTTCACGGCGCCGTCGATGATGGCGTTGTAGTCAATGGCATAGGAAAGGGCCTGACGGAAGACCTTGTTGCTGGTGGGGAGCTTCCGGTTGTTCAGGTACACGATGGAGCAGAGGAGGGACGGGTCTTCATAGATACGGATGGCCTTGTTGTCCTTCAGCTGGTCGATCTGGTCCATGGGAATGCCTTCGGCAATGTCGATATCCCCTTTCTCCAGCTGCAGACGCTGGGCGGAGGGATCCTTGATGCTGTTGAAGAGGATATGCTTAATGGCCGGCGCCTTGCCGGAATAATTCTTCTGGGCATCCAGCTTGATGGACTGGCTGGGAGTGTAGGACGTGATTTCATAGGCACCGGAACCCATGGTATGGGTAGCCAGGTAGGAGGAGCCCATGTCGTTGTCCTTAGCCTGGTCCATGACCTTCGGATTCACAATGGAGGAACCGTTTACCGCCAGGGTATATAGGAAGGGCGCAAATGGCTTGTCCAGCTGGAAAACGACGGTCTTGTCATCGGGTGTTTCGATGGATTTCACCACTTTGAAATAATCGGAGGGACCCTTCTTCATTTTCTGTACACGTTCAATGGAGAACTTCACTGCCTTGGCGTCCACCGGAGAGCCGTCGGCAAATTTGTGTCCCTCGTCCAGGGTAAAGGTCCAGGTGAGGCCGTCGTCGCTGACGGTCCAGGACTTGGCCAGGGAAGGCTCCACCTCCGTGGTGGCCTTGCCGTCCACCACTTTGTATTTCACAAGCCTTTCATAGGCGGGATAGGTAATCTGCCAGCCCTTGTTGTCCATGGTGACAGCCGGGTCCAGGGTCTCCGGATCCACCGCCATGCCTACCACGATGGTGTCCTTCGGCACGGAGCCGCCGGAAGAGGAGCTTCCGGACTGTCCGCCGCAGCCTGCAAAACCAAGAATTGAAAGGCCCAGAAGGGAACCGGTGAGTACAGTTTTCAGAAGTTTTTTCATAGTCTCTCCTCCTTACGAAAAAAGGCCGCAGTCATCGAAGATGAGTGCAGCCTCTTTGCCATAGAGACGCAAAAGCCCTTCTTACCTTACGGTAAAAAGGGCTCCGTTGTCTCTTTATCAATATACACACAGTATAGCGGATATATATGAGGTTGTAAATAGGGAAATGATGAGTAGAAAGCAGTGAGCCCCCATTCCGGTCTGTTATAATAAAAACAGGTTAGGAAAGCACTGATTAATTCGCAGAATCGAATTTCATATGTATTTTTATCCAATGCTACGTCATAAGTCTCCTTAAATAGCTCGCTATTCGCGTCGA
>ENA-ORCL01000092-ORCL01000092.1-human-gut-metagenome-genome-assembly--contig:-NODE-92-length-43696-cov-12.556982_pt1 | contig 43696 bp, 53 predicted proteins | sample MGYA00242987_ERZ507988 | MGnify/ENA primary metagenome ERZ507988 (study PRJEB26167, sample SAMN06115466) | human gut metagenome | host: Homo sapiens | place: China:Hubei | collected 2016-05-19 | study... | reverse complement strand
CCTCGCACATCGGCTTATTCGTTCGCTGTACTGTTCAGTTTTCAAAGAATCATCGCTCTTCAAGCGACTTGATTATCATATCACGAAGTTTTCGTTTTGTCAAACTCTTTTTCAGAAGTTTTTCAAACTATTTTTTCGTGATGCTGTGTGACAGCTTCATGATAATATCACATTTGCTTTTCTCTGTCAACGGCCTTTTGATTTTCTTTCGGCTGTCTCAAGATTCAGCGTAATAAATTATAGCAATTACACTGCCTGCTGTCAAGAAAATTTTCAAAGTCATTTCAAAAGAGACTTGTTTCTCTGTCTATCCAGCTTTCCTGTCTGGCGCTTTTGATTTCATCGCCTTCTTCCTCCCATCCCATAAGGAAGGGAGACTCCCGGTGATGACGGCCCATATTTTCCAGTACCTCCGCTCTCTTTCCATTGGCATAGCAGTAGCGGCAGAAATGGCCGCAGCTGCTGTAGGCGCCTATGTCATGGCCCAGAAGGCAGCTGCAGCCCCGGCGGGCATGCATATTTTCATAGGATGGGATTCTGATAGGAAGTCCAATGGCTGCCTCCACCTTTTCCTTTGTCAGGCAGCCTGTAGTATCTACGCCCAGGGACGCAAAGGCCGGATTTTCCAGGCAGGATACCAGTTTCATGCCATGCTTTTCCCCGATTTCCACAAATTTTTCCACCAGGTAAAGCTGATCTTCATGGCTCACCCTTCGGGCCGCAGGGAAATTCCGCATGGTTTTGCCGTAAAGGTCAATGAAGCTGAAAATGCAGGTATGAGTATATCCCTCCAGCGCCTCTGCCAGGGCGGAGAAGGCGCGGACATGGAAATTTCTGTCGTATTTCCCCAAGAGGAGCACCGGATCATAGCGCCAGCACACATGGGAAGGGCCCAGGCAGCGGGAAAGGGAGCGGAAGGCTTGAACCACTTCTCTTTTGTCCGGCACATGGGGCTCTATGTCCTTCCCGTAGGGCGTAATAGTTACATGCCAGAGCTGGCGGAAGGAAGCAAGGGCCTCCATATGCGGCAGAAGAGGAAGCGGATTCTTCGTGCAGAAGCACAGGAGATCCACCACCTCCGGATCCAGCACGTACCGGGTAACCCGGGCATGGTTGAAGGGATTCCGCACCATGACGAAGCCCTCTTTCAGCCGGTTTAAAAACCAGGGGCCGTAAAAGGCGGGGATATCAGTCCGCTGCCCCGTATTGATAATCATGGTCTATTCCTTTTCTTCATTTTCCCGGCAGATGGCCTCGGCTTCTTTCAGCCACTTCTCCCGAAGGGAGGCAGGAGAAAGCACCTTGACCCGCTTTCCCTGGCTCAGGAGCCACATGAGGATGCCATCGCCGCGGATGGTGTCGGTGATGAGGAAGCTGCCATCCCTCTGGGCCTTTGCCTTGGCCGTAGGAAGCCGGTCCAGCACTGCCTCCACGCTGGGGCCTCGATAAATGAAACGGACATGTTCCGGCCTGCCGCCATACATATACTGGATGCTGTTTTTGAAAGCCCCTTCCCGGAAGCGGCGTCCGTAATTGACGGCAAATGTTTCTCCCGTATCCTTAAGACGGCTCATGCGGTCCAGCCGGTACACCCTCGTTTCCGCGCCGGTAAGTTTTTCTTCTCCCTTCGGAATTCCCATCATATAGAAATAGTATTCTGAGAAAAGAACCCCTTCGGGACAGACTTCGTGGAGCTTTGATTCCTTTTCCCCCTGCCGCCGGTAATTGAAGGACAGCACATGGTGGTCCTTCACCGCCCCTGCCACAATCCACAGGTCCGATACGTCAGGCTCTTCGTGAGCCGGGTCCAGATAATCAAAAAGCTCGCTCCGTATGTATCGTTCCACTTCCTTTTTGTCTGTGCCCAGCACGGCGGACTGCAGCAGACGGCGAAGCAGGGATTCCAGCTCCTTTTTGTGGAAGGCCCGGCTGGCAAGGAGAATTTTCCCGATGGCATAAAGTTCATTGGGCCGAATCATTTCATCCTCCAGCTCCCGTATGCGGTACACCTTTTGGGCCCGATCGTAATAAAGTTCCCGGTGCATGCCGTCCCGCTCTTCCCTTTCCGCCAGATATTTTCTGATTTCCGCCAGATACCGGCTGGCGGTTCTCAGGTTGACGCCAAAGGTTTTCACCATCTCCTGCCTGCTCACCACGCCGCCCCGGCTCAATCTATCCCAGAGGAAAAGGACCCTTTCTGTCTTCTTGTCATCCCTGTCTGTTTCTTTTTCAGCCATAACCGTTCTCCGCCTTTCTTAGATAGAAAACCGATTTCTTATAACACCTGTATCAAATAATTATAGCAGATTTAGAAGTTTTTCAACAGACGGCATCATGGAAATCCATGCATAATAAAAAGCTGCAGCATCACAGCGTGATTCTGCAGCCTTTTACCTTCCTCTTATCGGAAGGAAAGCACTTCCTTCAGCGGCTTTCTTTCATTGGCCGCCGGAATGACGGCGGGATGGCCTACGGCGATGATGGCGGACACATCGTATTCCTCCGGAAGGGAAAGGATGTCCTTGATTTTTCCTTCATCGTAGCGGCCCATAATCAAAGTGCCCAGTTCCAGCGCATTAGCTGCCAGGCAGAAATGGGCGGCTGCCACGCCGGCATCAAAGGACTGCCAGTGGGTGCCCTTGGATGTAGAAGGGCTTCCGTCAGGCTCATAGCCCGAAAGCCCCTTGATGGCGCAGAGCACCATCAGCGCCGGTGCGGCATGGATATTTTCCGTGTTCCATGGGAATTTCTTCGTACACTCATCGGCAATCTTATCTTTCAGCTCCTTTTCCAGCACCGCCACGTACCGGATGGGCTGGGTGTTTTCCCAGCAGGAAGCCATCTGCGATATTTCCACCACATTTTCGATTTCCTGCGCCGAAATGGGTTCGTCTGTATACTCCCTGATGCTTCTCCTTGAAATGAGACATTGAATTGCGTCCATTTTTCTCCTCCTGACTAAAGGAAAGCATGCAGGGAAGCGCTGATCCATTTATGTCGTTTATTTTTATGTAAGAATAAAAGGTTGAATCAGTACTTCCCTGGAGGGCTTTCCTTTTGCTTTCAAAAAATGATACCCTGCTTATTTTACCACAGGAAAGAAATCTATCCCATCCGCCCGTGGGAAAATGACAAAACCATGTACCCGGGAATGTCCGGCTAATATCACTCCGGAAACAGGTCTTTCCCTTCCAGCTGGTATACGTCCTCTTTCCCCTGATCCTCAGGAGAATACCGGATTTTGACATAAATATCCGGTTTTTTCCCTTCATGAAGCCACACTCCTATGGATGCCAGTGTCTCATCCTGCTTTTTTCCGCTTCCTGTCCGCCACAGACTGTTATCAGGCCCGTCATGCCGGTCCTGGGAAAATTCCATCAAATCCTCCAGTACATAGGGTTCATGCGAACTTCCAAGAAGGGTCTCTATCCTTTCATATCGGGTAAGGCTTGACTGGCCTATGCGCCTGTTCAGGGATTGAAATTTCCTGAACAGATAATGGTTCGTGTGGGCCAGGGTTCCATTCTTCATCCTTTTCACCCTGAATTCTCCATGGTCTCCGATTTCCACACAGGCCAGCTCCCGGGCATCTCCCAGCATCAGGAACTTTGGTCCCCTGAAAAGTACGTCAAGGGCCAAAGCCTCTTCTACGGTGGCGCATTTCCCCAGCATTTCGCGGATACAGCTTTTCTTCTCATGTTCCATGGAAAGTCTTTCCTTTTGGGGAATGGAGCTGGCAGCTGCTGAAAAAACAGCCAGACCCGCTTCATTCACCCCGCCTCTTAAAAACATCTTCCCGCTGCTGCCGCCAAAAATGCCATAAAACCGATACCGAGGCCCCTCTTCGTACCGCATCTCCTGGTACTGGGGATGCCAGTCCCGGTTCTTCACCAGCAGGGTGCCGCCGCCTTCCACTTCACTGCCCTGGGCCCCGAACAAAGTACAGGCTGAAGCAGGAGCCAGAGCCAGCAGGAAAAATGCCAGCGCCGCTGCCGCTGTTTTCTTCAAGATCACCGGTCTTTCCTCCTCTGCTTTGCATTATATACTATAATAACAGTAATAACATAAAAAAGGAGCCCCCATGATACAGGATATCGCACCCCACCATTTCAACAACCGTTATGATTCATCCATTTCCCCTGACAGCAGCAGCCTGATTTTCTGTTTTGAAGGGGAAAATCTTCTCCTCATGAAGGATTTTTCCCTTCCCACGGGGAACGATGTACAGCCCGCAAATCCGGAGTACCTCTTTTCTTTTGACAACATTTCCTGTTTTCTTTCCCTGGAAAGGCCGGACAAACTTCCTGTATCGGGGTCTTTTGTGCCGGTAAAGCAGCTCAGAAACTCCCCTTTCCCCGGGGAGAACCTTTTCCTCGTCTGGACGGCCCTCCAGATCTTCCGGTGGATAAGGGAAAACCGGTACTGCGGCAGCTGTGGAAATCAGCTGGTCCCCTCTTCTTCCGAAAGGGCCCGCATCTGTCCATCCTGCGGCCGCATCATTTATCCACGGCTGAACCCCGCCGTCATTGCAGCGGTCACCTGGAAAGACAGGCTCCTTCTCACCCGCTATGCCAGAAGATTCATTCCCTACTATGCCCTCATTGCAGGCTTTACGGAAATCGGAGAAACGCTGGAAGAGACGGTGCAGCGGGAGGTGATGGAAGAAACAGGCCTCCATGTGAAAAATATCCGCTACTACAAATCCCAGCCCTGGGCCATAGCCAGTGACATTCTGGCCGGCTTTTTCTGTGAGGTGGACGGAAGCACGGATATTGTCATGGACAGGGAAGAACTGAAAGAAGCCTTCTGGGTAGAAAAGAAGGATATCATCCTCCAGCCCGATGATTTTTCCCTTACCAATGAAATGATGAGGATTTTTAAGGAAAGTTGAATCACAAAGGGGACTGTGAAAAAATATAAATCATTTTTTCACAGTCCCCGCTTCGCCTTCATGGAGTTGGCTTTATAGCTCCCCTATGAGCCGGCCCGGAAGGCGAAGCCGATTCCGGGCCGAACCGGTACTCAGGGCAGAGCCCGATGGCGGCCTGCAGCCTTTGAACCCCCCTTGAGTTCGGAAATACAGTATGCCAGACGTATGTATTCTATCGTCTGTCTTCTGATGTCTCCCAGCGGTCAAACGTCTCCTATCCGCCGCTATTTTCCCCAAGCGAAATATGTTTTCAATAAGAAATCCTTCAGCCATTCAAATGAGCCAGAATGGCTTCGGTCATGCCTTCGCCGTCCACCTTTTTCATGCCTTCCCGGTAAATATCTCCGGTGCGGTATCCGTCCTCCAATGTCTCATTCACCGCTTTTTCGATGGCCTCTGCCGCCTCATCTTCATTGAAGGAGTAGCGGAGCATCATGGCGGCGGAGAGGATGGTGGCAATGGGGTTGGCAATGCCCTTTCCTGCAATGTCCGGAGCGGAGCCGTGGATGGGTTCGTAAAGGCTTGTTTCCTTTCCGATGGAAGCGGAGGGCAGCATGCCGATGGAGCCGGAGAGGACGGCGGCTTCGTCGGAGAGGATATCGCCGAACATGTTGCTTGTTACCACCACGTCGAAGAAGGAGGGGTGGATGGCAAACTGCTGGGCGCAGTTGTCCACATACATGTGGTCCAGTTTCACGTCCGGATATTCTTCGTCGTGGATGCGGATGGCTGTCCGCCGCCACAGGCGGGAGGAAGCGAGCACGTTGGACTTGTCCACGCTTGTCACATGGCCGCGGCGTTTCTTTGCCGCCTCCATGGCAAAGCGGGTAATTCTTTCCACTTCGGGGACGGAGTAGCTTTCCACATCCCAGGCCCGTTCCACGCCGCCATCAATTTCCGATTCGCAGCGCTTTCCGAAATAAATGCCGCCTACCAGTTCGCGGACGATCATGATATCCGTGCCTCTGGCGATTTCCGGCTTCAGCGGGGAGTATTCAATCATGGAGTCCTGGATTTTCACGGGGCGCAGGTTCACGTAGAGGCCCAAAGATTTCCGAAGACCCAGGATGGCCTTTTCGGGACGGAGGGACGGTTCCAGATGGTCCCACTGGTCGCCGCCTACGGCGCCGAAGAGGATGCCGTCCCCCTTCCGGCAGGCCTCCACCGTTTCCTCCGGCAGGGGCACGCCGTATTTGTCATAGGCCGTGCCGCCGGCGTCCTTCCATTCATAGGTGAAATCGAGATGATAGATTTCATCGATTTTCTTTAAAATTTCGACGGCCCCGTCGGTCACTTCCCTGCCGATGCCGTCGCCCGGAATGACTACGATATGCTTTCCCATATTACCGATACTCCTTTACATAATTGATGAGCCCGCCGGCTTTGGCAATGTCCTGGATGAAACCGGGAAGCGGCGGTGCCTTGAAAACGTCACCGGTGGTGAGATTCCGAATGGTGCCGGTGGAAAGGTACACAGACAGCCGGTCACCTTTGTGGATTTTTTCCACATCACTTCCGATTTCCAGAAGCGGCAGTCCCACGTTGATGCCGTTCCTGTAAAAAATGCGGGCAAAGGAAGCGGCAATGATGACAGGCACACCGGATGCTTTAATGGCCACCGGCGCATGTTCCCTGGAGGAGCCGCAGCCGAAATTCTTTCCTCCTACCATAATGTCTCCGGGCTTCACTTCTTTGGCAAAGGTTTCGTCAATGTCTACCATGCAGTGGGAAGCCAGTTCCTTCGGGTCAAAGGTATTGAGATACCTGGCCGGAATGATGACATCCGTATCAATGTTATCGCCGTAGCGCCATACTTTTCCTTCTAAAACAGCCATTATTCAACCTCCCTGGGAGCGGCAATCCGTCCCATCACAGCACTGGCAGCCGCCACCTGCGGACCGGCCAGGTAAATTTCAGAATCCGTGGGGCCCATGCGGCCGATGAAATTGCGGTTGGTGGTGGAAACGCACCTTTCACCGCTGGCCAGGATACCCATATACCCGCCAAGGCAGGGGCCGCAGGTGGGCGTGGACACGGCGCATCCCGCATTGATAAAGGTATCGATGTAGCCTGCATGCATGGCGGAAAGGTAAATGGCGGGAGTGGCGGGAATGACGATGCAGCGCACCCGAGGATGGACCTTCCGTCCTTCAAAGATGCGGGCCGCAATGGCCAGATCCTCCAGCCTGCCGTTGGTGCAGGAGCCGATGACCACCTGGTCGATGGGAATATCGCCGAAAGTACCAACCACCTTCGTGTTTTCCGGAAGGTGGGGGAAAGAAACCACCGGTTTCATGGAAGAAAGGTCGATGTGCACTTCCCTCTCATAATGGGCGTCTTCATCGGCTTCCACCGCTTCCCAGGGTTTCGTGAACCGTCCTTCAATGTAGGTCTTCGTCTTTTCATCCACCGGGAAAATGCCGTTTTTCCCGCCTGCCTCGATGGCCATGTTGGCAATGGTGAAGCGGTCTGCCATGGACAGGGAAGAAATACCGGGGCCCGTAAATTCCAGGGATTTGTAGAGAGCACCGTCCACGCCGATCATGCCGATGAGAGTGAGGATGACGTCCTTTCCTGTAATGTCTTCGGGCTTCGTTCCCGTCAGGACCACCTTGATGGCGTCGGGCACTTTGAACCAGGCTTCGCCGGTGGCCATGGCCACGCCCAGGTCCGTGGAGCCTACACCGGTGGAAAATCCACCTAAGGCGCCGTAGGTGCAGGTGTGGGAATCGGCGCCAATGGTGACCATACCGGGCCCCACCAGTCCCTTTTCCGGAAGAAGGGCATGTTCAATGCCCACCCGGCCCTGTTCAAAATAATGGACAATGCCGTTTTCCCTGGCAAAATCCCTCACGATTTTGGCAAGACCGGCGGATTTGATATCCTTGGCCGGCTGGAAATGGTCCGGCACCAGCACAATTTTCTCCCTGTCAAAAACAGGCCGTCCTACTCTTTTGAATTCCGCAATGGACGGCGGCGCCGTAATATCATTGGCCATCACCAGATCCAGACTGCAGTAAATCAAATCTCCCGCTTTCACAGAATCAAGTCCTGCATGCTTTGCCAGGATTTTCTGTGTCATTGTCATACCCATACAAATACCTCCCATACTCCAAATAAAAAAATCTTCCGTCTCCAAGAGACGAAAGATTCGCGGTACCACTCTTATTCATGCCAAAGGCATGCACTCATGCTGATAACGGTCAGATTCCGGCGCCGCCTACCTGTTCAGCGGTGCAGCTCAGGGACGAGTTCAAAATCCGCTTCTGTCATTTTCCACCATCCAATGACTCTCTGCAAGCAAGTAGGGATTTTTAATACTTCCTGTCAACGCTTTTGTGAAGTTAGGAATACTCTACCACAACCATTTCATTTTTGCAAATAAAAATGAAAAAAATTCAGCAGGGACAGGGACTGTCATGGTCATGTTATATAATAAAGGAAGAATTGATTCCGTATTTTGAAAAAGGAGGTTCCCTATGAAAAAGTTTTTCTGCGTTCTCACATTGCTCCTTCTCCTGCTGGCAGGAAGCGCAGCGGAGGCGGCAGGTCCCATTAACCGGGACGGTTATTTCAAAAACATCCGCCTCGCCGGACGGGTGCGGGTGGTAGACTCCTTCCCTGACATCAAAGTACAGGTGGTGTCCTCCTTTCCGGACCTCAAAGTGAAGGCGGTGTCCTCCTTCCCCGATGACATCGGAGAATGGCAGTTTGTGGACTACGGCGAAGATTTCACGGTACAGTTCGTGGACAGCTTTCCGGACATCCGCATCGAATTCGTGGACTCCTTCCCCGGCGTCTGCTGAAATACTGAAAACATATTTCCACCGTCCCCTATCCGTGATATGATAGAAAAAGAAACAGCAGGCGCCCCATGGACAGGCGCCGGTAGGCAGGAAAGGAGTGGCTTCCTACGAAAAAAACATTATTTATTGTGTCTTCCAAACCGGACGCCGGCCTTTCCAATGAAATTCTTCATCTCATCAGGGAAGATGAAATGAAGTCCCATGGCCTGTCCTATGAAAATAACCTGCGCATTATCACCATGAATGAAGACCAGTGGCGGCTCCACAAGAGCGCCATCATTCCCAAGTACCACGTACTCTTCATCGGGCTGCCGGAGCAGGGAAGATGGTTGCCTGAAGACATGGCGGTGAAATTCACGAAGTACGGCATCACCTACGGCTGGACCGGCTGGCATGCCTTTCTTACGGTGGACGAACGGAAACTGAAGGACCATGACGTGTACAGCCGTTTCTTGAAGGAGCTGAAGGAACTCTGCAGCCTGGAGGATATCATCCAGAGTCCCAAGCGGCTGGACGCCCTGCAGCTCGTAGGCATGCTCTGCGTGGCCCTGCTGGTGCCCTTCGGCAGCGTGCTGGTAGGCGGAAAGCTCATCAAAGACTGGTACGCCAATGACAACCTCATGAAAAAACAGCAGTATGTGTATGGCATTTTCCATCTCTACCGGAACCATTTGAAGGAATTCATGGACCGGGAAGAGCCGGTATGAAATCAAAATCACGAAAGGATGCAGGAAATGAAAAGTTATGAATTTACGCCGGAGCGGGTATGTTCCAGAAAGATTACCTTTGACCTGGACGATGAGAAAAGAATCCATCATTTGAAATTCCAGGGCGGCTGCCCGGGAAACCTTGCCGCCATTGGAAGACTGCTGGAAGGAAGGAGCGCCAGGGAGGCAGCGGATATCCTCCGGGGCAACGAATGCGCCGGAAAAGGCACGTCCTGCGCCGACCAGCTCTCCAAAGCTCTGGAAAAAGCACTGGCCGAATAGGGAAAAATCCCCTCTTCCGGAATGACTTATGAATCATTCCGGAAGAGGGGATTTTTATTTCCATATCTCTATGCCTGGAAGGACTGATAAAATGACAGAATCAGTGCTTCCTCAAGGCCTCCATCTTCCTCCTTCTTCTCCTCACCCGGTTGATGTGCCGCTCAAACTGGCCGCTTCTGATAAATTCCGCCAGCACCAGCTGGTCAAACACCGGCACCGTACAGGAATAAAAGCCCACCTTTTCCTCATAGCGTGGAAGGAGGGGCGCTGGAATCACAAGGTAGCCCACCCGGATGGAGGGAGCAATGGTTTTGGAAAAGCTGTTCATGTAAATCACCGGTCCCTCCGGCGAAAGGGAAAAGAGGGTGTCCTCCGGCTTGGAAAGCAGGGTGAATTCGGAATCAAAGTCATCTTCAATGATAAATCCCTGCCTTTCGCGGGCCCAGCGGATGTACTCCGCCCGCTTGGAGGCGCTGGCGGTGATGCCGGAGGGATAGCTGTTGAAGGGAGTTACATGGAGTACGGAAGCATGGCTCTTCTCCAGCTCCCTGGTTTCAATGCCCTCCTTCCCCATGGTGAGAAACTCCAGAGGCACCTGCCAGGCCTCATAGACCTTCCGGATTTTCTCATAGGACGGATTCTCCAGGGCGTACATGCGGTTTCTTCCCAGTACCTGCACATTAAGGCCATAGAGATACTCCGCGCCGGAGCCGATGAGGATGGCTTCCGGTGAAACCTCCATGTGCCGGCTCCTGGCCAGGTAAGCCGCCAGGGCCTCCCGAAGGGCGAGGCAGCCTTTATTGGGCGATGGGTCCAGGATTTTTTCCCCTGAGGTGGAAAGCACATTTCTCATGGTTCTGGCAAAGGCTGAAAAGGGAAATAAATCCCGCTCCCCGGCCTCCCGCCTTTCCACGTCCACCCTTTCCGAAGTCTGCCGGAAAGGCACCTCCCTTTCCGCCACGGGATAGGAATCGCCTTCCTTGTAAATCACGTAGTAGCCGCTCCGTTCCCGAGGTTCCACATACCCCTCCTCCGTCAAAAGCTCATAAGCATGCTCTACCGTAATGACGCTGTACCCCGATTCATCAGCCAGCTGCCGTTTGGAAGGGAGTTTATCGCCTTCATGGTAAATACGGCGGGTAATCTTCTCCCGAAGGAGGGTATAAAGTTTCATGTAACCGGTCATGGATGGGCTCCTTTCTAGAAATCGCGCCTGCCGGGCGCGAAGGGTTCAGAGGGTTCAGAAGGTTCAAAGGGTTCAGAGGGTGGTGGTATCGCCAATCATTGTATGTCGCTTTTGTCCGCCGCATAGAGTATCATTCCGACTTGCAGCGTAGTACACCCCCGCGCCACTTCGTGGCCCTCTCCCCCTAAAGGGGGCGCAGGGACAGCCGACAGCGGAAAGCGGAAAGCGGTAAGCGGTAAGCGGTAAGCGGACAGCCGACAGCGGTCGCCCCTTCTGGTCATGCTTTTTTGAATAATTCTGGTGATTTTAATAAGATCAGTTTCATATTATAATTCATACCATAACAAAGCGCAAAGGAGATTTTATGATGATCCATGAAACTGCAGCAGACCCGCTGCCGGTGATGCACAGCCGCCATAATACGCGGTGGCTTACCATATGCGGCCTTTTCATGGCCATGAACGTGGCCCTTTCTTCCTTCGGCCTCCCGGTCCCCGGCGGCCATCTGTACCTGAACGATATCGTCATCGTCACGGCGGCCCTGGTTCTTGACCCGGCAGGGGCCTTCCTGGTAGGCGGCGTCGGCGCCTTTCTGGGGGATTTCTTCTTTTATCCTCTGCCCATGTTCGTATCCCTTGTGACCCACGGCCTCCAGGCCATGGCCATTTCCTATATTTCCCGCCACTGTTTCAAAAGCAGCCGTTTCCTTTCGGTGGCTGCTGCGGTACTTGTGGGCGCCATCATCATGGTGGTGGGCTATTCCCTGGGCCGGGCCTATGTGTACAGCACCCCTGCCTATGCCTGGATTAAGCTCCCCTTTGAAATCCTGCAGGCCCTTTTCGGCGTTATCTGCGGCCCCTTCCTGGTATGGCGGATCCATCTGGCTGAAAGGATTCAGAATCTGATCGACGGAAAGTATTGAAATAAAAAAGGGCTGTGAAGAAATGTTCACATTTCTTCACAGCCTTTTTTTAGTCGTGGGTTCAAAAGGTTCAGAGGAGGTGGTATCACCGCCCCATTGTGGCCTGCACCATATCGGAATGAGATTTCTCGACTCCTCTTCACCGCCTTCATGAAACATTTTTATCATGTCTCTGCTGTCCTCCGCTCGAAATGACAGTGCGCTGTCTCACATCTGATAATCTTATGGATTTCTAATGATTCTGTGCAGCTTTTGGATGTTTTACAAAATAGGAAACAGGATGCGGGCAAGATAAATGGTGCCTGTCATGGTAATGCAGGAGAGAAAAGTGCTCATCATAACCAGTTCCGTGGCGAAGTCTTCGCAGTTGTGGAATTCCACGGCGTAGAGCACCGAATTCACCGCCGCCGGAACGGAGGCCATGATGAGGATGGTCTGGCATACGGCCGGCGCGAAGGAGACACCCATGAATTTCCAAAAATAAATGAGCAGGAACGCCACCACCGGCGCCACCACCAGGCGGACGAAGCTGCCCAGCCAGGCATCCATGTCGCCGAAGGAGATTTTGCTCCGGTGAATCTGCATGCCCAGGGCAATCATGACGATGGCCACCAGGGCGGAAGCGCAGTTCTGGAAAATGGGCCAGAGGAAGGTGGATGTCATGTCAAAACCGGAATACTTGATGGTAAAGACCGCCACCAGCGTATAGATGACGGGCATATGGAACACCACGGACAGGGCGTCCCGGGGCGTGAGCTTTCCTTTGCCCGCCTGGTAGAGCCCCAATGTGTTGAGGCACATGTTCATCTGCACCAGCATCATGGTAGCCGCCGCGCTGGCCACGGCCAGGTAGGGAGTCTTTCCATCCACCACGTAGGGGGCGTTGGAAAAGACAAGGGCAATCAGGGCGATGCCGATATTTCCATTGTTGGAGAACATGGTGCCGTTCTTAAAGGCTTCGGTCTTGGAAACGGAGAATCCCCGAATCTTTCCCACCACCGTGCTGATGACCCCCAGAATCATCATGAGCGCAAAGGAGAGGAGAAACACGTGGAGCATGGACATATCGATTTTAGCCACATAAATGCTGTAGAAAATGAAGCAGGGCAGCACCACGTAAAAGGTGAGCTTGGTGAGAGATGCCACGTCCATGTGGTAGCGCCGGTCCATGAAGTAGCCGATGGCTACGAATATCAGAAGGGGCAGGATATTGTCGGAAATAATCTGTAAAAATGCCATGCTGCCTCCTTACAGGCCTATGGGAAAAAGAATGCGGGAAAGATAAATGGCGCCGGTCACGGTGAGGGCGCCGGCCACCGTGTTAAAGAGCACCGAACCTGTCACGAAATCAGGATGGTTCTTATACTCCACGCTGTAAATGATAAGAGCCATGGAGGACGGAATGGCGGCGTAAAGGAAAAATACCTGTTTTGCCACAGGACTCACAGGAAGTAAAGCGGAAAACAGAGCCATGATTCCCAGGGCAAGGAGTGGCGAAACAAGGAGCTTTAAAATGGCTGCTGCCGCCATGGCCCCATCGGGTTTCCGGAGATGGCTCCGGTGAAGTTCAAGACCTATGGTGACAGTGATGAGCACGATGAAGGCACCGTTGAAATGCTGCAGTACCGGCCACAGGAAGGTGTGTTCCAGCGGAATGCCTGCCATGCGCACCAGTACCGCCAGAAGGGCTGCATAGAGGGCCGGCATTTTCAAAAGATAGCGGAGGAAATCGGAAAAAGAGGCGCCGCCGCTTCGGATGAGAGCTGCTCCCAGCACATTCACCGCCATATTCATGACAATCATGAGCACCGCCATGGTGCCAAGGGCTTCCGCCACATAGGGATGGCTGCTTCCTTCCGCAAAGGGCGGATGGGTGTAAATGAGCATCACCAGGGCCGCACCGATGTGTCCGGAATTGGAGAAGGAAGAAACCGCCCGGAAGGCGCCTTCTCTATTTCCCAGATGAAGGAGCTTCCCCGCTCCCGCAGACAGGAGATACTGCAGCACCAGAAGGAGTATGGCCGCCAGCGCCGCCATCAGCTCCCCGCTGCCGCCGCTGTACTGGTAGAGGCTGAAAAAGATAAAGCAGGGCAGCACCACCATCACCGTAAGTCGGCTGTAGGTGGAAATATCGATTTTGAATTTACTGTCCAGAAACCATCCCGCCCCGATGAAAACAAAGAGGGGCAGGATATCATTCCACAGAATGGATAAAAGTATCATCATGGAAGCGGTATTTCTCCTTAAAAAAATAAAAGGGCAAATCATTTGTACACTTTAGTATACAACGATTTGCCCTGCAGGAAAAGAAATTTTCCTCCCTTCACGGTTTGAATTTATATCCCACACCCCAGATGGTAAGAATGTGCTTCGGATTGGAGGGGTCCTCCTCCACCGCCTCCCGGAGACGGTTGATATGCACCGGTACGGTGGACGTATTTCCAAGGGAATCCATGCCCCAGATTCTGGTATAGAGGGACTCCCTGCTGTACACCACATCGGCGTGAACCATGAGGAATTCCAGCAGCTGGAACTCCTTATTGGGCAGCACCTTTTCCTCCCCCTTTACGAAAATGCGGTGGGTATCAGGCTCCAGGGTAATGCCGCTGATGCTGATTTTCTTTTTGTCCCCACTCTTTCCTTTCAGCCTTTCATACTGGGCCAGCTGGGACTTCACCTTTGCCACCAGCACGCCGGGGGAGAAGGGCTTTTCGATGTAATCGTCGGCGCCAAAGCCAAGGCCCCTGATTTTATCGATATCGCTTCTTCTGGCGGTAACCATCATGATGGGAATATCCACCTTGTCCCGAAGCTTCCTTACAATCTGGAAGCCGTCCATACCGGGCAGCATGATGTCCAAAAGGATCAGGTCATAATCACCGGTCAAGGCTTCTGCCAATCCGGCGGTGCCGTTTTCCTCCACCGTCACCTCATAGCCTCCCACCTCCAGGTAATCCCTTTCAATGGATGCAATATCATCATCATCTTCCACTATCAGTATGCGTTTTGCCATTTGTATCCTCCAATGGTAATGTAATATCCACCTTCAGGCCATGGGGAGCCTGATTGCTGAATGTAAGGGTGCCCTTCATGAGGTGCACCGCCCTCTCCACGAAGGAAAGACCCAGGCCGCTTCCCTTATCTGTCCAGCTTCTTGCCTTATCGGTGCGGAAGAAGGCTTCCTGAAGGCGGCTGAGGGCTTCCTTCGGCACGCCGGGACCGTCATCGGACAGGGAGAGAAGGGCCTTCCCCTCCGCTTTGGACACACGGACGGTAATATGCACCCGGTCCTCCGTCTTATAGCGGATGCTGTTGGAAACCAGGTTCTCCACCACCCGTTCCAGAAGAAGAAGATTTCCTTCCACCTTCACCGGTTCCTTTGCATCTATGGTGAAATCGGCGCCGTTCTTTCCCCAGTTCAGTCGGTTTTCCTCCACGAACTGGTCCACCAGCAGGGAAAGATCCAGGGACTTTGTGGGGAGCGCCTTTTCACCGATATCCATTTTCGTCAGAAGCAGCAGCTGCTCCACCAGCCGCTCCAGCACATCCGCCTTCCTGCGGATAACCTGGAGATACCGCTCCTGCATGGCCGGCGTGGAAGCCACATGGTCCATGAGCCCCTCCACATAGGCCTTGATGGACGTAAGGGGCGTCCGGATGTCATGGGAAATGGAAGCAATGAGCTCCTTCCTTCTTTCCTCATCCTGCTCCTTTTCCTCCAGCGACTGCTTCAGCCGCCAGGCCATCACATTAAATGTATCTATGGCAGGCGTAAATTCATCATTCCTGTCATAATCCAGATGCACCGAAAGATTTCCCTGCCGCACCTCCTCCGCTCCCCGTTCCAGTTCCTTCAAGGGAGCCATGATGCGTCTGATAATAAAGCGGGACAGGAAATAACTGGTCATCAGGATAAATATAAAGAGAGCAATCAGGATAAAACGAGCCACCCCCCGCACCGCCTTTTCAATGGCGCCGTCATTTCTTTCCCGGGGATGGTGGGCCATGATATAAAGATGGTACGTTTCGTTCCGGATGGTTTCCTTTTCCGCGAACCGGTACCAGGGCTCATCGGTGACGCTGTAAATACCGTTCCCGTCCCTTCCGTCCAGCCGGTCCATCACCCCTTCATTCCGAAGGATTTTCACATCCTTCCTGCCCTTTGCCTCATTACCGTAGCTGTAAAGAGGGATTCCCTCCTTTTCCACCACCACATAGGTAGCCACGGGATCCGTGATTTCCATGACCCAGGCATACCGGGAGAGGGAATCATTATGGCGGAGACTGTGAAATACGGTGGTCCGGAGGATCTGAGTCATCACATTAAACTGGAATCCGCTCTCCGCTATCACATGGTTTCCACTGGCCGCATAGAGAAGAAGTCCCGCAAAGGCGAGAGCCAGCACGAAGAAGGTCATGAGAAAGGGAAGAATACACACCACGATATGGCTTAAAATCAAACTTTTGCGTATGGTCATAGTATCTCCTGGGTATCTCCTGGAATAGAAAAGGGACTATAGATTATAAAGAGTTCAGAGGGGAAAGGTTCTTAAGATTGACCGGCTTTTCGCCGGAGGGTTCTTAGGTTTGACGGGCCTTTGGCCCGAGGGTTGTGGTGGCGGCTGGCGCCGCAATTTATAGTCAGCGTTACGGGATTTACTTCCCGCCGGACCCGTCATTCTGAGCCGCAGGCGAAGAATCTCGGTACATGGCCTGAGTGACTCTTCTCCTGATAAATACCAATCGGCGGAAAGGCATCTGCGGTAAGCGGAAAGCGGTAAGCAGGCAGCCGTTTCACCAGCCCACCAGCCCACTAGTTCACTAGCTCACCAGCCCACTAGCTCACTAGCTCACTAGCTCACTAGCTCACCAGCCTTATCATACAAACCACAGTGGAAACCTGCAACCTGTATTTTTTCCAGTTTATTTTTTATTTAACCTTACATACAGATTCATTTACATCGGTCCTGTAAAGTACATGGTGAAGAAACAATATTTCATCCCATGACTTTGGAGGAAAAATGATGAAAACCATTCGCAGCCACCCCTATGTATCCCTTTTGATTTTTACGCTCATCCTGTACCTGGCAGGGAACCAGCTTCTGGCCGTTACGGATACGGCGGAGTCTAATTACGCATTAACCGCCAAGGAAATGGTCCTTTCCGGCGACTGGATTTCTCCCCAGATTTACGGGCGCTACTGGTACGATAAGCCCATTTTCTATTACTGGGAGCTGGCCCTTTCCTTTGCCCTATTCGGCTTCAATGAAATGGCCGCCCGCCTGCCCGCTGCCATTCTGGGCTCCGCCTCCGTGCTCTTTACCTACTGGTTTGCCCGCCGCACCTACGGAGAAAAGACAGGCTGGCTTTCCGCCATCGTCCTTGCCACTTCCTTAGAATACTGGATTCTTTCCAAAGCGGTGATTACGGACTCCACCCTTTTCCTTTTCATGAGCGCCGCCATTGCCTTCTTCTATCTGGGCTATTCGGAAAACAGGAAATACTATTTCCTGTGCTACATATTTGCCGCCCTGGCCACCCTCACCAAGGGCCCCATCGGTATCCTCCTGCCGGGCCTGGCCTGCCTGCTCTTCCTTCTTTACAAGAAGGACCTGAAGGAAATGACCCATGTGCATCTCTTTTCCGGTCTTGCTATCTTTACCGTTATTGCCGGCGCCTGGTACGGCACCATGTGCTATCTCCACGGAAATGATTTCCTCCTGAACTTCATCGGCGTGCACAATGTGCTCCGTGCCACGGTGTCCGAACATCCTTCCCACAACAAGTGGTATTTCTACATCATCATTTACTTCGTTGGCTTTGCTCCCTGGAGCTTCTTCATCCCCTACTCCCTGTACCGCCGCTGGAAGGAAAAGAAGCTGGACCTTCGGAGCGCCGATGATTCCACCCAGCTGCTTCTGATTTACGCCTTCGTGGTATTCGGTTTCTTCCAGCTGGTAGCCACCAAGTACACCACCTACACCTTCCCCGCCCTGTTCTCCATGTCCACCCTTACCGCCGTCCTTTACAAAGACCATGAATTCCGCATCCAGAAGGCCGCTCTTGCCTGCGGCGTAGTGTACACAGTGCTAGCTATCGCAGTGGCTCCTACCATCATGCTTTCCCATTCCGGCAAAGAAATAGGCGAAGCCCTGGCCCATCTGGACACCACCGGAAAGACCATCGCCTTCCTGGATGATTACCGCACCTCCGCCGTCTTCTACAGCGGAAAGACCATCTACCGCGCCGAGCCGGGAGACCAGATTGCTTCCATGGAACCGGGCACCCTGTCCTGGAATGCCAAGAACGTGATGCCCTTCATTGCAGAGGAAAAGCTGGTCAACGATCAGAGCGCCATCCTGATTACCAAGGACAACAGCCGCTCCCCCTTCCTGGTGACCTATAATGAAACAGAAGAAGCTGCCCGCATCAGCGTCCCCGGTCAATACACCCTGTGGATACGGTAATATTATCTATGCTTTTCCCTCATACAATCGTTTCTATATAGCAATTAACTCATAACCGCCTTTACTTTTTCGAAAATCTGCGATATACTGGAAAAGTCAGATTTATGGCGGTGTAGCCAAGCGCTAAGGCGTGGGCCCTGCAAGGCCCTTATCCCCGTGTTCAACTCCGGGCACCGCCTCCAGCAATAGAAAAGCTCCTGGATTCCAGGAGCTTTTTTTGATGTGTGCAGGGCCTGTGGGGCCGCCAAAGGCGGCCCGGGTTCAAAAGGTTCAGAGGGTGCAGAGGGTGGTGGTATCGCCGCTTCGCGGCGATGAGTATAAAGTCAGCGTTACGGGATAACCTTCCCGACCCCATCGTCATTCTAAGCCGAAGGCGAAGAATCTTGGTATGTGCTGGGAATGACACATTCTTTGATAAATACCAGTCGGCGTAAAGATAGTGCCCATCGGCGGCTTCCCTTTTCTGTGTCCGCGGCACGACGAGCTGGTTAATAAGACACAAAGACGCTGTGGAAAGCGGACAGCCTATAGCCGAAAGCCGGAAGCGGTTCCCTCAGTCCTTCGGCACGGGGCCGTACTTGTTCTTTTTCTTTTCTCCCGGGAAGAAGGCAAGGAGCACCACGGCAATCATGAAGATCACTGCCACCACCCTGGTGGCCATGAGTTCGCTTCCCAGGAACTGCCCGCCCAGCTGGTTGATGGCAAAGAGGATAAGGAAGAAGGCCCAGTAGTAGAGATGGGAGAGTCCGATATCGGAGAGGCGGCGCATGGCCAGGCTGATGAGGGATATGAAGCAGAGGGTCCCCAGTACCAGGAATGTAAAGATGTAAAGGTTCAGGTCTCCTTCAAAGAGCTCCGGTTTCAGGCAGGTGAAGGAAAAAAGCGCTGCCGCCGGTATGCCGGCGCCCAGCATTTTGGGGATATAAGACCGGCGGCTCATGCGGCCTACGGGGTTAAAGTAGGTTTTGAAGATTTTATGGCCCACTCCTTTGGCCTCTTCCGCTGCCGCCTCTTCGATGGCTTCGTTGTCGGAAAGCACTTTGGCTTCCTCGCTGTCCATGAGGGCGATGGTGACCACCTTTTCTCCTTTGTCCGGCTTGGTCACGAAGATGGAGGTGACGGTGTCGGAGAAGATGGTCAAGCCCTGGGCGTCCTCTCCTTCCCCCTCGGATTCGGAAATCTTCTTGATGAAGTCCTGTCTTTTATCCGCAGGGAGTTCCATGTAAATGGCGGCGGTTTTCTTATTCCGGATGCACACGCCGATGATGGATACTTCCATACCGTAAAATGGGAATTTTTCCTGCCCTTCGGAGAGGGAGTAGAATTCAATATGTTTGTCTTCGTCCACCTTTTCCCTGGTGGCGGTGTATTCCTTGGAAAGGCTTCTAAGGCTGTCGCCCAGGCGGATTTTACCGGCTCTTCTGGGTTTCCTGTGCTTTCCGCCGCCGGCGGCTTTTCCTGCGTTTTCTGTAATATCGGGGATGTCAAAATCCATATTCATTGCTTTTCGCTCCTTTTCACGGGCCCTGCCCGTCAAACTGTCTTTTTTATTGTAACATGAGTGACGGGGAGATGAAAGGCGGGTATCCTAGGGAAGCACTGATTGATTCGCAGAATCGAATTTCATATGTATTTTTATCCAATGCTGCATCATCAGTCTCCTTAAATAGCTCGCTATTCGCGTCGACTGATTCCTTGCATTGAATGAAAATACAAGAATGAAATCCGATAACGATTTAATCAGCGCTTCCCTGACATAAAAAAAGAACCGATGAATTTCACCGGTTCTTTTCTTTCAGACAGGAAATCAGTCTACCAGGGCGATGATGACTTCAGGAGCATTATCGCCGAGACGGCCGTCCAGTTTCACAATGCGGGTATAGCCGCCGTTGCGGTCTGTGTATTTCTTTGCAATTTCGTCAAACAGTTTCTTTGTAACAGCCTTGTCCATGATGAAACCTTCAGCCTGGCGGCGGGCATGGAGATCGCCTCTCTTAGCGAGGGAGATCATCTTGTCAGCTACATGGCGGAGTTCCTTGGCCTTGGATTCAGTGGTCTTAATCTGGCCATGCTGGAAAAGGGCGGTTACGAGACTGCGCAGCAGGGCCTTGCGGGCACCGCTGACTCTTCTCAATCTACTACGTGCCATTTCTTTCCTCCTATAACTATATCAATCCTTGGAATCTTTGAGATGAAGTCCGTAATCCCGGAAATTAGCCAGTTTTTCTTTGATTTCATCTACCGATTTTTTACCAAGGTTGCGTACACGGGTCAATTCATCTTCTGTTTTGTCTGTGAGTTCGCCGATGGTGTTGATTTCGGCTCTCTTCAGGCAGTTAAATGCGCGGACAGAAAGTTCCAGTTCGTCAATGGGGAGGGCGCGTACTGCGTCTTCGTTGGCTTTATCCTGGGCAGGAGCGGGACTTTCTTCTACTTCTTCCCCTTCTGTCGGTTCGCTGCCTGGCTGGCTGATACCGATTTTGCAGAAGTTTTCAAAGCAGCTGATGAGGATATTGGCAGCTGTTGCCACTGCGTCGTCCGCATTGACAGAGCCGTCGGTATCCAGTTCGAGGGTCAGCTTGTCGTAGTCCATTTCATTGCCTACGCGGGTATCGCTGACTTCGTAATTGCATTTAACAACAGGAGAATAAATGGAGTCGATGGGGATAACGCCGATTACGTCATCATCCCTTTTGTTCTTTGTAAAAGGTACATAGCCATGTCCACGGTTAATGGTCATTTCCATACCCAGGTGGGCATCGGAATCCAATGTGCAGATGGCCAGATCTTTGTTGAGAACATCTATTTCTGCCGGTAAAACCATGTCACCGGCATGGAAAATACCCTCTTTAGTGATATCGATCCGAACGCTGATGGGGAAGGTCGCTTCGTCGTGGGCGATGAAACGGATCTTCTTCAGGTTCAGGATTATATCTGTTACATCTTCTCTGACGCCGTTGATAGTTGAAAATTCATGAAGCACGCCGTCGATTTTGATAGACGTAATAGCCACACCGTCTAAAGATGAAAGCAACACGCGTCGTAAACTGTTTCCCAGGGTGATGCCATAGCCTCTTTCGAGTGGTTCGCATTCGAACTTGCCGTGACGTTTGTCATCGCTGAGTTCCACAGTCTTTATTGTGAAGCTAGTATTTTCGATCATCCGAAAGTCCTCCTTCTGCGCCTTGCGGCGCCAAAATGAAACAGAAAGGATATACCTTAATTATACTCTTCTGCGTTTCGGAGGACGGCAGCCGTTATGAGGAATCGGGGTGACGTCCTTAATGCTGCTGACTTCGATGCCTGCTGCCTGCAGTGCACGGATAGCTGCTTCACGGCCTGCGCCAGGTCCTTTGACGAATACGTCTGCGGAACGCATGCCCTGGTCAATAGCAACTTTAGCAGCCTGTTCTGCTGCCATCTGTGCTGCGAATGGTGTGCTCTTGCGGGAGCCTTTGAATCCGAGTCCGCCGGCGGATGCCCATGCAATGGTGTTGCCGTTGGAGTCAGTAATCGTTACAATCGTGTTGTTGAAAGTAGAACGAATATGAGCTGCACCGGATTCTACATGTTTTCTTTCTTTTCTTTTTGCCTTACTTTTTACCGTAGCCATTATATCCCTCCTTCAACATTACTTCTTGGTTGCAGTCTTCTTACCTGCAATGGTCTTCTTCGGACCTTTACGTGTACGGGCGTTGGTCTTCGTTCTCTGACCGCGTACCGGCAGGCCTTCACGATGACGTCTGCCTCTGTAGGAACCGATTTCTACCAGACGCTTAATGTTGAGGGATTCTTCTCTACGGAGATCACCTTCGACTTTGTAGTCAGCAAGAGCGTTGCGGATTTTTGCAACGTCATCTTCTGTCAGATCTCTCACTCGGATATCAGGATTGATTCCTGCTTTGCTTAAGATTCCTTTGGAAAGAGTGGGGCCAATTCCATAAATATAAGTTAAGCCGATCTCAACGCGCTTATCTCTTGGTAAGTCTACACCAGCTATACGTGCCATCTACTCTTTAACCTCCTTTTAATTAACCTTGTCTCTGCTTATGTTTCGGATTTTCACAAATGACCATTACACGGCCTTTGCGTTTGATGATCTTGCACTTGTCGCACATCTTTTTAACGGACGGTCTGACCTTCATCTTGGTTCCTCCTTACTTACTTGTAACGATAGGTAATCCTGCCGTGCTCTAAATCGTAGGGCGTCAATTCTACTGTTACCTTATCCCCGGGCAGTATACGGATGAAATTCATCCTCATTTTGCCGGAAATAGTAGCCAGCACAATATGGCCGCCGTTTTCCAGTTTGACACGGAACATGGCGTTTGGAAGTTTTTCTACTACTTTGCCTTCCACTTCAATAACGTCTGCCTTGCTCATGAGAGCCTCCTTTGGCTTACATATACTGTCCGCTGGTAACGATATCAGTCGCGCAGCGTCAGAATTTTAGGACCATCTTTTGTAATGGCAATGGTGTGTTCGACGTGGGCAGACGGTTTTCCGTCAGCTGTCACTACACCCCAGCCATCGCGAAGAGAAATGATATCAGCACTTCCCATGGTAATCATCGGTTCGATGCAGATAACCATGCCTTCTTCCAGACGCGGCCCATGACCTGGCGTTCCGTAATTCGGAATTTCCGGATCTTCGTGCATGTCTGTTCCGATACCATGGCCCACATATTCCCGAAGAACGCCGTAGCCGTATGGTTTCACATAGCTTTCCACGGCATGGCCGATGTCGCCTACGGTGTTGCCCACCACTGCTTGCTTGATGCCGGCAAAGAGTGCGCCTTCCGTAGCCTTTATCAGCTGCATATTCTTCTTGTTTGTATGGCCTACCGGAACGGTGATACAGGAGTCACCCATGTAACCATTTAATTCTACCACAAGATCGATAGAAATGATATCACCTTTTTTTAAAATTTTTCTTGCTGAAGGAATTCCGTGGACTACAGTGTCATTGACCGATGCGCAGATGGATCCGGGATAACCTTCGTATCCTTTTTCTGCAGGTGTGCCGCCCCGATCTCTGATGAATTTTTCAGCCAGGTGGTCAAGATCAAGAGTGCTCATGCCCGGCTTCACTGCTTTTTCCAGCATAGAGAGCGTTTCCGCAGTCAGACGGCTGGCTGCGGCAATCTTCTCTATTTCTTCCGGTGTATGGATGATAATCATTTAGAAGCCTTCTTTAAAGCATCCTGGATATCAGCATATACCTTGTCCATGGACTGGTCTCCGTCGATTTCATAGTACCGGCCGCTGACCTTGTAGTAGTCGATGAGCGGCTTGGTGGATGTTTCATACACATCCAGGCGCTGGGAGATGGTCTTTTCATTATCATCAGCCCGCTGGTACAGTTCACCGCCGCAGTTGTCGCAGATACCTGCCTGCTTCGGGGGACGGAATTCTTTGTGGAAGGAAGCTCCACACTTTTTGCAAACCAGTCTTCCGCTTACTCTCTTGATGATGTCATCGCGGTTGGCTTTGATGCCGATGACAGCAGTAAGCTGGATTCCCAGTTCATGAAGGATGGCATCCAGGGCAGAGGCCTGGGCGGTGGTGCGGGGGAATCCGTCAAGGATCCATCCCTTTTTGCAGTCGTCCTGGGCCAGTCTTTCCTTTACGATGCCCACAGTTACACTATCCGGAACAAGGGCTCCCTTGTCCATATAGCTTTTAGCTTCCTTGCCGAGAGCAGTTCCCGATTTCACAGCGGCACGGAACATGTCGCCTGTTGCAATCTGGGGGATGCCGTAATCACGAATGAGCTTTTCTGCCTGGGTGCCTTTGCCGGCGCCGGGAGGTCCCATTAATAAGATATACATATCCTGCTCCTTATCTTACAAAAGCCTTATTTAATAAAGCCCTGATAGTTTCTTGTAACCATATAAGACTGTGCCTGTCTCATGGTGTCCAGTGCAACACCGACGATAATGAGGAGGGAAGTACCACCGAAGTACACGCCCTGGATGCCGGTAATGTTTCCGATGAAGTTCGGAAGGATTGCAATGAATGCCAGGAAAACGGCGCCGGTCAGAGTGATTCTGGACAAAACTTTATCTACATACATCATGGTGGGCTGTCCCGGGCGGATGCCTGGAATGAAGCCGCCGTATTTCTTCATATTATCTGCCAGGTCCTTAATGTTCACGGAGATGGCGGTATAGAAATAGGTGAAGATAAAAATGAGGAAACCGTAGCAGATGGTGTTTGGCCAGGTGCCCCATCCGAAGAAGCTGCCCACAGCCTGTACCCAGCTCACATGGATGAACTGCGCCAGGGTAATGGGGAGCATAAGAATGGAGGAAGCAAAGATGATGGGGATAACGCCGGCCTGGTTTACCTTGAGAGGCAGGTAGGTGGAGTGACCGCCATACATTCTGCGTCCAATCACACGCTTTGCGTACTGGATAGGAATCCTTCTCTGTCCTTCGTTCACTTCGATAACCATGAGAATCATGGCCAGCGCAATGACCAGGAACAGGAGAAGCTGGAAGGGGGAAATGGTGCCGACCTTGAGGTAATCCACCACGGTGGAAATAGCCTGCGGGAAGCGGGCTACGATGCCGCAGAAGATGATAAGGGAAATACCGTTGCCGATACCATGTTCCGTAATCTTATCGCCGATCCACATGAGGAGGCAGGTGCCTGCGGTGAGGACAACGATAACAAAAAAGAAATACAGCCAGCTGTTATCAACAAGGGCATTGTTGATACGCAGAGCATAGGTCATACCGAATGCCTGCACAGCTGCCAGGAAAATGGTGAAATATCTTGTGACTTTCTGGATTTTCTTGTATCCTTCGGCGCCGTCTTTTCTCCATTCTTCCAGGGTGGGGATGACAGCGGTCAGGAGCTGCATAATAATGGATGAGTTGATGTACGGGGTGATACTCATGGCAAATATGGAGAATTTGCTGAGTGCCCCGCCGGCGAAGAGGTCGAGGAAACCGAAAAGGTTGCCTGAAGTGAAGAGGCTCTCAATCACCGATGAATCAACCCCCGGCACGGGGATATGGACCCCGAGACGGAAGATGACAAACATCAGGAAAGTGAAAAGAATGCGATCTTTGAGTTCTTTATTTGCAAAAAAGTTTGCTAAAGTAGATCCCATATCAGATCACCTCTACTTTTCCACCTGCTGCTTCGATTTTCTGCTGAGCGGTCTTGGTGAATCCCTGTGCTCTTACGGTCAGAGCCTTGGACAGTTCACCGTTTCCCAGTACACGTACACCATCGAGAACGTTCTTCAGAATACCTGCTTCAACGAGGGCAGCGGGATCAACGACAGCGTTGGCATCGAAACGATTCAGCTGTTCCACATTGATTTCAGCATATTCCTTAGCTAATACATTTTTAAAACCGCGCTTTGGAAGACGACGGTACAGAGGCATCTGGCCGCCTTCAAATCCAGGACGGACACCGCCGCCGGTTCTGGCGTTCTGGCCTTTCGCACCGCGGGTAGCCTGTTTGCCCATCCCGCTGCCGAGGCCTCTGCCTACGCGACGACGTACTCTTGTGGAGCCTTCAGCCGGTTTCAGTTCATGCAGTTTCATCAGTGCACCTCCTTCTTATTATTCTGCTTCTTTGCATTCAACCAGATGCTGGACATGATGAATCATACCTTTAATCTGGGGGGTAAGTTCTTTTTCTACAGAGGAATTGGTCTTATGAAGGCCAAGAGCCTTGATAGTAGCGATATGTTCCGGTCTGGAGCCAATCACGCTTTTCTTCAGTGTAATAATAACTTTCATGAGGGGCCCCCTTAGTTGTAAATTTCGTCCAGGCTCTTTCCGCGGAGTGCTGCAACAGTTTCTGCATTTTCAAGCTTGGAGAGACCGTCCATGGTAGCTCTAACCATGTTGATGGGGTTGGAGGAACCGAGGGACTTGGTCAGAATGTTACGGATGCCTGCCAGAGCCAGTACGGCACGAACCGGGCCGCCGGCTTTAATACCGGTACCTTCGGCAGCAGGTTTCATAATAACCTTGCCGGCGCCGTAGATGCCCAGCATAGGATGGGGAATGGTTCCGTTCTTCAGAGCCACGGTAATCATGTTTTTCTTAGCGTCTTCAACGCCTTTGCGGATAGCTTCAGGAACTTCGGCTGCCTTGCCCAGGCCTGCGCCTACCTTGCCTTTGCCATCACCGACTACTACGACTGCAGCAAAGGAAAAACGACGGCCGCCTTTTACGACTTTAGCAACGCGGTTGATGAAAACGACGTTTTCCTGTAAGTCGGATTCCTGTTTTTCAAATCTTGGCATGTGCTTTCTCCTTTACCTTAAAATTTCAAGCCGGCTTCGCGGGCACCTTCAGCCAGAGCCTGCACTCTGCCGTGATAGATATAGCCGCCGCGATCAAATACTACGGTTTCAATGCCCTTTTCCAGAGCTCTCTTAGCAACGAGGGCACCTACAGCCTTAGCAGCTTCTGCATTGCCGCCGTAGGGGAACTGTGCCTTGATTTCTTTATCTAAGGTATTAGCCGATACCAGGGTTACGCCAGCTTCATCATCAATGACCTGTGCGTAAATGTTAGCCAGGGATCTGAACACATTGAGACGCGGGCAGGCAGCAGTACCGGAGATTTTCTTACGAAGACGCAGATGACGGCGGATGACCGCATTTCTGCTTGCATTTTTACGCATATTTTTCTACCTCCTGTCTTACTTTGTTGCGCCGGTCTTACCAGCCTTACGGCGTACGTATTCACCGGAATAACGGATACCCTTGCCTTTGTAAGGTTCCGGTTCTCTCCAGGCGCGGATTTCAGCTGCTACCTGGCCAACCATTTCCTTATCAGCGCCGGATACCAGGATCACAACGGAAGACGGGGTTGTAATTGTAATGCCTTCCGGCGGAGTGATGATAACCGGATGGGAGAAACCGAGGGCCAGCTTCAGGTTCTTACCCTGCATCTGTGCATTGTAGCCAACGCCCTGGATTTCCAGTTTCTTTTCGAAGCCCTGTGTTACGCCAACAACCATGTTGTTGATCAGGGTACGGGTCAGTCCGTGCAGGGAACGGTTTTTGATTTCATCATTGGGACGGGAAACAAGGATTTCATTGTTTTCCATCTTAATGTCCATTTCTTCATTCAGTGTACGGGACAGTGTTCCTTTCGGGCCCTTAACTGTCACTGTATGGCCGTCAATCTTGACTTCCACACCAGCCGGGACCGCAATAGGTTTCTTGCCAATTCTTGACATTCTATACCTCCAACGGATTACCAGACAAACGCAAGAACTTCACCGCCAAGGCCTTCTCTACGAGCTGCCTTGTCAGTCATGATGCCCTTGGATGTGGAAATAACTGCAATACCGAGACCGCCGAGAACCTTCGGCAGTTCTTCTTTGCCTGCATATACTCTCAGGCCCGGTTTGGAAATTCTCTTCAGACCTTTGATGACCTTTTCACGGTTAGCGCCGTATTTCAGGGAAACACGGAGAACCTGGTGGCCTTCCACTTCGATCTGTTCTACGTTTTTGATAAAGCCTTCATCTTTTAAAATCGTAAGCACAGCTGCCTTAATTTTAGAAGCAGGCATATCTACCTTATCATGATATGCATCGTTCGCATTACGAATACGGGTAAGCATATCCGCAATTGGATCGGTTGTTACCATTATTTAATCCTCCTCCCGAATTACCAGCTGGCTTTTCTAATACCCGGAATTTCGCCGTTGTAAGCCAGGTCACGGAACTGGTTACGGCAAATTCCGAATTTACGCATATAGCCGTGGGGACGGCCTGTCAGTTTGCAACGGTTATGCAGACGTGTGGGGGAAGCGTTGCGGGGCAGTTTGGAAAGGGCTTCCCAATCGCCTGCTTCCTTCAGAGCCTGACGTTTGGCTGCATATTTCTGAACGGCGAGTTCTCTTTTCTTCTCGCGTTCCAACATAGACTTCTTTGCCATATTGTCCTCCGATTATTTCTTGAACGGCATGCCGAACTGGCGCAGGAGCTCGCGGGCTTCTTCATCAGTCTTAGCCGTAGTTACAACAATGATATCCATGCCACGGATTCTGTCGATCTTTTCATAATCAACTTCCGGGAAAATCAGCTGTTCCTTTACGCCGAATGCATAGTTTCCACGGCCGTCGAAGCTCTGGTCGCTGATACCACGGAAATCGCGGACGCGGGGAAGAGCGATGTTGATGAGACGATCGAGGAATTCGTACATTCTGTCACCACGAAGGGTAACTTTGCAGCCCAGGGGCATTCCTTCACGGATGTGCCATGCAGCCAGGGATTTATGAGCCTTGCAGATCATCGGCTGCTGGCCGGTAATAGCTGCAAGATCGGATGCTGCTGCATCAACTGCCTTAGAGTTTTCAGTAGCTTCGCCTACACCGATGTTGATGACAATCTTTTCCAGCTTCGGGATTTCCATGTCATTCTTGTAGCCGAACTTTTCGCGCATGCTGTTCTTAATCTGCGCTTTGTACAAATCGTTTAATCTGGACACTTGTTATCCTCCTTCCCGCTTAAGCCTTGTCAATAATAGCGCCGCTCTTAACGGCTGCCCTTACATAAGAGCCGTCCTTCTGCTGGACTTTCTTTACGCGGGTCGGTTTCTTGGATTCCGGATCCAGGATCATGACCTTGGAGGCATAAATCGGAGCTTCCTTCTCGATAATGCCGCCCTTGGGATTAGCCTGGGTCGGTTTTGTGTGTTTCTTAACCATGTTGACGCCTTCAACGACTACACGGCCTTCCTTCGGCATAGCAGCTTTGATTTTGCCCTGCTTGCCTTTATCCTTGCCGGAAATAACGACAACTGTGTCTCCGGTCTTTACATGCAGTTTCTGACTCATCATTTGCCTCCCTATTAGAGCACTTCCGGAGCCAGGGAAATAATCTTCATGAAATCTCTTTCACGGAGTTCTCTTGCTACCGGTCCAAAAATACGTGTTCCTACCGGGCTCTTGTCGTCTTTAATAATAACAACTGCGTTTTCATCAAAGCGGATGTGGGATCCGTCGCTGCGGCTTACGCCGTTTACGCTGCGGACTACAACAGCCTTGACTACCTGGCCCTTCTTAACAACGCCGCCGGGGGTTGCATCTTTGACCGTGCAAACCACAATATCACCGATATTGCCGCTCTTACGGAAGGAACCACCCAGAACTTTAATAACCAGGACGTTCTTAGCACCGGTATTATCCGCAACGTTGAGTCTGCTTTCCTGCTGAATCATCGTGCCTATCCTCCTATAATTATCTTTCTATATCAGTTCTGACGGGCAACGATTTTCTCAACTCTCCAACGCTTGTCGCGAGACAGCGGGCGAGTTTCGACGATGCGTACCGTGTCACCGACACGGCATTCGTTGTTTTCGTCATGCGCTTTGAACTTGGTTGTGGTATTAATAGATTTTTTGTACAGCTTGTGGGGAACTTTACGTTCTACAGCAACAACGACGGTTTTGTCCATCTTATCGCTGACAACAATTCCCTGGCGCACCTTGCGCAACTTTCTTTCTTCTGCCACGTTGAGATCCTCCTTTGGATTAACCGTCATGCCTTCTTGGCAGCCTTCAATTCTTCTTCACGCTGAACAGTTTTGATTCTTGCGATGGTCTTCTTTACTTCGCGAATACGCATCGGATTTTCAAGCTGTCCTGTAGCGAGCTGAAAACGGAGGTTAAACAGTTCTTCCTTTAAGCCGGCAACCTTTTCATCTAATTCGGCAGTGCTCAGGTTACGAATTTCATTGACCTTCATTTTATTCACCTGCCACTTCTTGTCCTTTAACTACAAACTTTGTCTTGATCGGCAGCTTGTGACCTGCAAGGCGCATAGCTTCCTTTGCAGCTTCCACGGGGATGCCGCCCATTTCGAACATAACACGGCCGGGTCTCACAACTGCTACCCAGTATTCTACAGCACCTTTACCGGAGCCCTGACGGGTGCCGATCGGTTTAGCGGAAACCGGTTTGTCCGGGAAAATCTTAATCCAGACCTTGCCGCCGCGCTTGGTATAACGGGTCATAGCAATACGGGCTGCTTCGATCTGACGGCTGGTGATCCAGGAAGGTTCCAGGGCAACCAGGCCATATTCACCGTAGGTTACGGTGTTTCCACGATGTTCCTTGCCTTTCATACGGCCGCGGAACTGTTTACGATATTTTGTACGCTTTGGAATTAACATCAGGAATCACTCCTTTCAGAGTTTTTCGGTCTGCGTTCTCTGCGATCACCGCGGCGGCCGCCTCTTCTGTTGCCTTCGTGACGGTTGCCTCTGTCCTTGTTTGTGCGGGTGTTTTCGTTTTCATCCACAACCTGGCCGGGAGCGAGTTCGCCTTTATAAATCCAGACTTTGACGCCGATAGCACCATAGGTGGTGTGGGCTGCGGTTACACCGTAGTCGATGTTGGCGCGGAGAGTCTGAAGAGGAATGGAACCTTCACGGTAGCTTTCGCTGCGGGCGATTTCTGCACCGCCGAGACGACCGGAAACGGTTACCTTAATACCTTTAGCGCCTGCGCGCATGGTTCTGCCTACAGCCTGTTTAACAGCACGGCGGAAGCCGATACGTCTTTCCAGCTGGGAAGCAATGTTTTCAGCAACCAGGATAGCGCTCATGTCGGTGGATTTGATTTCAAGGATATCAATGTCCACTTCCTTATCAGTTACAGCAGCCAGGGCTTTCTTGATGTCCTCAATGCCTGTGCCGCCGCGGCCGATAACCATGCCCGGTTTAGCAGTATAAATGGCAAGCTTTACTCTGTTGCCTACACGTTTAATGCCAATCTTGGAAATGCCTGCGACAAACAGGTGCTTCTTTAAAAACTGGCGGATTTTGGCATCTTCCACAAGCAGTGCAGCATAATCTTTTTCTGCAAACCATTTGGAATCCCAGTCATCGATCACGCCTACACGCATTCCATGCGGATTAACTTTCTGACCCAAAACGTTTCCCTCCTTCGATTACTCTTTTTCAGAAACTTTTACCGTCAGTGTGCTGGTACGTTTCATAATCCCGAAAGCCTGTCCACGGGAACGTGGATGTACACGCTTCATGATCGGGCCTGCATCTACATAAATTGTGGAGATGTAGAGATTGTCAATGTTCATGTTGTTGTTGTTTTCTGCATTTGCCATGGCGCTCCGGAGGGTCTTTTCAACCACGATGGAAGCTGCCTTGTGGGTATTGCGCAGAATGGAGATAGCTTCTCCCGCTTTCTTGCCGCGGACAAGGTTAGCTACGATGCGGACCTTGCGGGGAGAAATGCGGACATTTCTTGAAATTGCCTGAACTTCCATTTTATTCCTCCCTGTTATTTACCTGCAGCGGCCTTATCACTCTTGTTGTGGCCCTTGAAAGTACGGGTCGGAGCGAATTCGCCAAGCTTATGGCCAACCATATCTTCAGTGATGTAAACCGGTACATGCTTTCTTCCGTCGTGAATCGCAATGGTGTGACCTACGAAACTCGGAAGGATGGTAGAAGCACGGGACCAGGTTTTTACAATTTTCTTATCGTTAGCTGCGTTCAGTGCGTCAATCTTCTTTACCAGAGAGAAAGCGACGAACGGGCCTTTTTTTACGGATCTGGACACTTTTACTCCTCCTTATCTTACTTGCGTCTCTTAACAATCAGCTTGGTAGACGCTTTTCTGTTGTCGCGGGTCTTCACGCCGTAAGCAGGCTTGCCCCACGGGGTAACAGGACGCTTACGTCCGACAGGAGCTTTACCTTCGCCGCCGCCATGCGGATGGTCATTCGGGTTCATTACAACGCCGCGGGTGGTCGGACGAACGCCGAGCCAGCGGTTTCTTCCTGCTTTGCCCAGGGTAATGTTTTCATGGTCATCATTGCCCACGATACCGATGGTAGCGCGGCAGCGGATATGTACCTTGCGCAGTTCGCCGGAAGGCAGACGGAGCAGTGCATAATCCCCTTCTTTAGCCATGAGCTGAGCGCTTGCGCCGGCAGAACGAACCATCTGGCCGCCCTTGCCGATCTTCAGTTCCACGTTATGAACGATGGTACCAAGAGGAATATTGGTGAAAGGCAGGCAGTTGCCTACTTTAATATCGGATTCCGGACCGCTGGTAACAACGTCGCCAACCTTGAGTCCCTTAGGAGCCAGGATGTAACGTTTTTCGCCGTCTGCATACTGGAGCAGAGCGATGCGGCAGGTACGGTTAGGATCGTATTCGATGGTAGCTACCTTAGCCGGAATGCTATCCTTGTTTCTCTTGAAATCGATGATTCTGTACTGACGTTTATGACCGCCGCCCTGATGGCGAACTGTCATTTTGCCGGAGCCATTGCGACCGCCATGATTATGAACAGGAGCCAGAAGGGATTTTTCCGGTTTAGCTGTTGTGATTTCATCAAAAGTGGAAACGGTCATCTGACGGCGTCCGGGAGTGTACGGTTTAAAAGATTTATAAGCCATTGATTTACTCCTCCTTACGCTTCGAAGAGCTCAATTGTTTCGCCCGGTTTAAGGGTAACAACTGCTTTCTTCCAATCACTGCGACGACCCTGGGTGCGGCCCAGACGTTTCATCTTGCCTTCATAACGCATGGTGTTCACAGCCTGAACTTTGACTTTGAAAATCTGTTCCACAGCCTGGCGGATTTCAACCTTCGTTGCAGCAAGGGGCACGCGGAAGGTGTACTTTCTTTCTTCCATGAGAGCCGTGGTCTTTTCGGTGATAATCGGTTTAATGAGGATGTCACGTGCTTCCATTATGCGAGTACCTCCTCAATCTTCTTGACAGCTTCCTGAGTGAGGAACAGCTTGTCATAATTTACAATATCATAGATGTTGATTCCGCTGGGTACATAAGCCTTTACGCCGGGAATGTTTCTTGCGGAAAGAACAGTGTTTTCTGCTGCGTCGCCGCCGTCAACGATGAGGGCCTTGCCTGCGTTGAATGCGGAAAGCATCTTAACAACTTCCTTAGTCTTCGGTGCGTCGAAATGGATGGTATCGATAACTACCAGTTCGTTAGCACGGAGCTTTTCGGAAAGAGCAGATTTAACAGCCAGCTGGCGAGCCTTTTTCGGCATAGCCTTTGCATGGCTTCTGGGGGTCGGTCCGAATACGGTGCCGCCGCCAACCCACAGTGGGGAGCGGATGGATCCGACTCTGGCACGGCCTGTGCCCTTCTGCTTCCAGGGCTTCTTGCCGCCGCCGCGGACAAGGCCTCTGGTCTTTGTGGCGTGGGTGCCGAGGCGTTCATTAGCCATCTGGCGAACCACTGCCTGGTGAATAACAGCTTCGTTGTAGTCTACGCCAAAGACGCTGTCATTCAGCTCTATTTCACCGGTTTCCTGGCCGGCTACATTATACAGCTTTACTTTCGGCATTGAGATGTTCCTCCCTTAATCAGAACAATTTTCTGTTGTTCCAGACAATATTATTTTACAGGCTTTACAGTTTCCTGTACCATGACGAGGCTTCCCTTAGCGCCGGGGATCCCGCCTTTGACAAGCATAAGATTACGGGCAGTATCAACTCTTACTACCTGAAGATGCTGAACAGTGACTCTTTCGCCGCCCAGCTGTCCCGGCATCTTCTTGCCTTTGAATACCTTTCCGCCGCCGCCGGACATACGAGCACCGAGGGATGCTGTCTGGCGATGGTTCTTGGAACCGTGGCTTTCAGGGCCGCGCTGGTGATTCCAACGTTTAATGGTGCCGGCGAAACCTTTACCGCGGCTGGTGCCGATTACGTCTACAATTTCGCCTTCTGCGAAGATATCAGCAGCCAGAGTTTGGCCTACTGTGTAAGACGGCTTTTCAGCGAGTCTGTATTCACGCAGATATTTAACCGGATCAATACCAGCCTTTTCAAACTGACCTTTTACAGGTTTTGTCAAATGTTTTTCTTTGACAGCGCCATAACCGAGCTGAACAGCATTGTAACCATCGCTTTCAACGGTTTTAACAGCTGCTACAACGTTTGGCAGAACTTCAATAACACTTACCGGAACCAGGTCGCCGTTTTCAGCGAACACCTGGGACATTCCTAATTTTGTTCCCAAAATAGCCTTAGACATCTTTGCACCTCCTTACAGTTTAATATCAATGCTGACACCGGCTGGGAGTTCCAGTCTCATCAGCGCATCCGCGGTCTTCTTGGACGGATCGAGGATGTCAATAAGTCTCTTGTGGATACGCATTTCAAACTGTTCACGGCTGTCCTTGTTGACATGCGGAGAACGGAGAATGGTATACACGTTCCGTTCCGTGGGGAGCGGAATCGGACCGGAGACACGGGAACCTGTTCTCTTAGCAGTTTCCGCGATCTTCGCTGCGCTCTGATCAACAGCTTTGTGATCATAGCCTTTCAGCCGAATTCTGATTTTTTCCTGTTTCGACATTACATAAACCTCCTACGTTCATTTCCTGAATGAACTGCTCCGTGGAAATTCCCCTGCAGTGCAGGCCACCTTCCACTTCATAGTTTTGACTGACTCATCTGCCCCTTCGCCCTCGTACGAAAGGCCGCAAACGTTCAGCCTTTAAATCATACTATTTTCCATGGTCGAATGCAAGTGTTTCATCAAAATTTAATAATTTTATTGAGAAATCTCCTATGCTCGATAAATACTAATCGCATCGCTATTAGGCATGCCTTATTTTTACATAAACACGCCTCCTGGTGTGTACCTTCTTACATGAAATTTTGATAAAATTTTCATATCACACCGTTCCAATAGCAAAAAACGCCTGCCACAGGACGCAGCAGGCGCTCTTTTATTATACATATATATGCCGACTATCAGCTTACCGCTGCCCGCTGCCCGCTGTCCGCTATCGGCTGTCCGACATCCATGCTTTGCCTTCAGTCAATAGTGCGCAGCAGACGGCGGTCTGCTAACTGCTATCCGCTAACCGCTTTCCACCGGGCATCGTCATTCTGGGCGAAGCGAAGAATCTCGGTGCGTGCCGTTAGTGTCTCAAAGGCCCGTAAATACCGGTCGGCGGCAAGCCGATAGCCGATAGCCGATAGCCGATAGCGGTAAGCCGACAGACGACAACCGACAGCCGGCAGCCAATTGCTCCGCTATCCGCTTACCGCCTTCCGCCGGACATCGTCATTCTGAGCGAAGCGAAGAATCTCGGTGCGTGCCGTTAGTCTCTCAAAGGCCGGTAAATACCGGTCGGCGGACAGAGGAAAGAAGATAGAAGATAGAAGATAGATGATAGATGATAGATAGCAGACGATAGCGGATAGCCGATAGCTGACAGCCGATAGCCGATAGCTCCGCCAACCGCTTTCCGCTGTCCGCTGTCCGCTGTCCGCCGGGCATCGTCATTCTGAGCGAAGCGAAGAATCTCGGTGCATGCCGTCAGTGTCTCAAAGGCCCGTAACTACCGGTCGGCGGACAAAGGAAAGAAGATAGAAGATAGAAGATAGAAGATAGAAGATAGATGATAGATGATAGATGATAGATAGCAGACAATAGCGGATAGCGGATAGCCGATAGCCGACAGCCGATAGCCGATTGCTCCGCTAACCGCTATCCGCTTACCGCTGTCCGCCGGGCATCGTCATTCTGAGCGAAGCGAAGAATCTCGGTGCATGCCGATAATGTCTCAAAGGCCGGTAAATACCGGTCGGCGGACAACGGACAGCCGATAGCGGATAGCCGATAGCCGACAACCGATTGCTCCGCTAACCACTTTCCGCTTTCCGCTGTCCGCCGGGCATCGTCATTCTGAGCGAAGCGAAGAATCTCGGTGCGTGCCGTTAGTGTCTCAGAGGCCCGTAAATACCGGTCGGCGGAAAAGACGATAGAAGATAGATGATAGATGATAGATAGCAGACAATAGCGGATAGCCGATAGCTGACAGCCCACAGCCGACAGCCCACCAGCCCACCAGCCCACCAGTCCACTAGCTCACCAGCCCACCAGTCCACCAGCCCACTAACCCACTAGTCCACCAGCCCACCAGCCCACTAGCCGACAGCCCACCAGCCCACCAGCCCACTATCATATGATATAATATTCCTGTATGAAACGGAGGTTTTGTAAAATGAAAGTAACTTATGATGACGCTTTATTTGATACCATTCCCGGCCTGTGCGTAGGCATCCTGGCCATCCGCGCCGTGGACAACCGGGGCGTGAACCTGGAAGCCGAAGCCTTCCGCCGCCGCTGCTGCACCGAAGCCAACCTTCTCCTCAAGATGAACCCTGCCATGGCAGACGGAGAAATCAAACGCTACGACGACGCCCTGGCCCATCTTCATATGAAAGGCACCACCGCCATTTCCTCCCTCTTCAAAGAATACAAGAAAGAACTGGGCATGGAAGAGGAAGAAGAAGCCAAAGCAGGAGACGACTACGAAATCCTCTCCCAGCCCAAAGCCGCCAGCCTTGACGAACTGGCAGGCTCCGACGTGCTCCCCCGCATGAACCCCGTCATGGACATGGTACGGGGCGGCATGCTCAAATTCCACGTAGACATCCACGCCTTCGACATGGGCGACCGGAAGGCGCCCCTTACCATCCATCAGAAAGACGGCGAATGGGTGGTATCCCTGGGAGATAAAACCGCCGTCCGCCACTGGTACTGCGAAGACGGCACTGCCGGAAAAGTGGACGAAAACTCCGAAAACATCCTCATTCTCATCACCGGCTTTGCGCCAAACCGCAAAAAAGTGGCAGCCGCCAGAAACGAACTGGCCCGCCGCATGAAATCCGCCTTCGACCGCTCCGTGGAAGTGGGCTGGCTGGAAGATGGCACCCATGAATTCACCGCTTCCATCTAAAGGAGAACCTATGAAATACGCGGCCATCGACTTTGAAACCGCCTACTGGGGCCCCGCCAACGCCTGCTCCCTGGGCATCGTTGTAAGCGACGGGAGTAAGGTCATCGATGAATGGTACCACCTCATCCGCCCCCTTACATTGAAATTTGACGCCGGATGTATGAAAGTGAACGGCATCCACCCCGAAGACGTGGCAGGTGAAGAACCGTTCCCCTACTTCTGGGACGAAATCGCCAAGCGGCTGGAAGGCACCATCGTCTTTGCCCACAACGCCCGCTTCGACATGGGCGTCCTCGCCTCCACCCTGGACACCTACCACCTGCCGGACATCCACTTCCGCTACGGAGACACCGTCATCCTCTCCCGGAAACTGTGGAAAGACATGGAAAACCACAAACTCAACACCGTGGCAGAAAACCTGGGCTTTTCCTTCAACCACCACCAGGCCCTGGACGACGCCAGAGCCTGCGAATACATCGTCCGGAAGGCCCTGGAACAGACCGCCCTCCCCTCGGTGGAAGCCCTCATGAAAGAAACCGGCCAGCCCTTGAAACGGTTCGCCGTGAAAAGAGGAGAAAGGAAACTGGCTACATAAGGGGGCGCAGAGCGCCCCCGGGTTCAGAGGGTGCAGAAGGTTCAAAGGGTTCAGAGGGGAAGGAAACGCCCGCATTGCGGGCGTTATTTTTATATGCCGCCTAACGGCGGCCATAGCGGTGGGCCCCCTTACAATGAAAAAGGCGCCTCTTTTGATTAAACCTTAAAACCCGCCTGTCATAATCACAAATTGACTATAATATCCAGCGTCCATAGTCCCACCGCGAAGCAGAGTGGCAAGAGTTAGCGCCGCTCAGTCTTGTTTCCCCTTGAGGTGGCAAGGGAACTTGATTCGTAGGGAGCCAAAGGCGACTGAGAATCAAGTGACACGCTTCCCACCGGGGCGAACGCCGCGAAGCGACAAAGGGTGTACAAGGCGGGGCATCGATATGAAACTCCATTGCCAATCTGCCCGCCAAACGGCGGCCTGCTTTACCTTAGTGCATCTTCCCGGTTCTTACCCTCCAGCACCCCTTCGCCACTTCGTGGCCCTCTTCCCCTCAAGGGGACGCAAGATTTCACGGCGTGTTCCCTCTTCGCAAAAAGAGACGCAAGGGGCAGCACCGCTCTCCCTCGTTTTCCCTTGAGGGAAAGTGCCGCGGAGCGGCAAAAGGGTGTACGAGGCAGAGTACCGGTATGATACTCCATGACCATTCTGACCGCCAAACGGCGGCCTGCTCTACTTTAGGGAAGCACTGATTCATTCGCAGAATCGAATTTCATATGTATTTTTATCCAATCGACCTCATCAGTCTCCTTAAATAGCTCGCTATTCGCGTCGACTGATTCCTTGCGTTGAATAAAAAATACAAGAATGAAATCCGATAACGATTTAATCAGCGCTTCCCTAGAAATTTCCGGCATCAAAAAAGCACCGGCCCTTCGACCGGTGCTTTTTATCTTACATATGCACTGCCACCGATGGCTCTTCTGTTTCCACCGTTTCTTCGCTCTTTCTGATTTCTCTTTCCCTTTTCACGATTTTATACAGTCCCACCGTAAGGAGGGGAACCAGGAGTAGGACGATAATAGCGTAGGACAGAGCGTTGTAGCCTTTGGCAATGAGGTCGATGATGCCGAACTTGGCCAGCACGGCAGAGGCGGCCAGGATGGCGATGGTCAGTACGGCTCTCCTTGAGCGGGCCATGGCCGGACGGCCGCTGTCTGCAAGGCCTTTATCGATGCGCCCCAGCATGGCATGAATCATACCGGTAGCCGTTTCAATGAGGGTCCAGCCCATGACAAGGCCGAAGAAGAGGAAGAGCCAGGACGGGGCCTTGTCGGCAGTCATCATCACCAGCCAGGGCACCGGTGCTGCCAGCACGGAGGTATCAGGATAGAAGGCCATGATGGCGAAATAGGTCATGAACCAGGGAATAGTCATGAGGAGGCCGGCAATGAGACCGCCGATGACGGACTGCCTGGTATTGGTCTGTTCCTTGATGGTGAAGAAAGATGCAGGGAATACTACCAGATTGTAGCCCACATAGAGAATGCCCGTCCAGAGTGCGGAAAGCACGGTCACATCAGGGGTGAAGGAGATGTCCCCTGTATTCATGACCTGGGAAATATGACCGCTGCCCTGGAAAATGACAAGGGCGGAAAAGCTGATATAGCCGATATACAGAAGCACCGTTCCTACGGACTCAAAGCAGGCGATGATTTTCTCGCCATAAAAATTGAGGATGCCCACTACTACCGTAATCACCGATACGCCTACCCAGTAATTGAGCCCTGTCATCTGCTCCACAATGGCGCCGGTGGCCGACGACATGACGGCGATGATGATGAGCATGAGCATAATATACACCACATCAAAGAGGCGGTAAAAAGGACCGATTAAAGATTTCAGCAGCGATTTGAAATCATAAAGTTTAAACAGACGGACCATTTCAAAAGAAAGAATGGCCATCAGTGAAAACCCGATAAAAGACGCAAATCCCGACAGCCATCCCATGGCGCCGTACTTGGCTCCGTACTCCACGATTTCACGGCCCGTGGCATAGCCGCCGCCAATAAGGACAGACTGGAGAATGATGCCCGGCAGCACATACCGGGACATGGCCTTTCCGAAAGAACTTCCTTTTTCCATACTTTTTCCTCCCTATGCAGGAAGAGTCCCCCTGCTTCTCCGAAAGCGGCAGAGGCTTCTGCCCTCTGATGCATGGAGCCCGCCGCTTTCACAACTTAGCGAAAAATAATCATCTTCCCTTTCCTCATTTCCTTCTTTTTTCCATTTCCTTCTTTTTTCCATTTCCTCCCTTACTTCCAAACAGCCCGCAGGAGACAAAAAGCCCCCGTCCTTTACAGGACAGGGGCAAATTCGTTTCCGCCTCCCGGACACACCGGGCACCCATAACGCAGGGCAGCGCTCCCAAAGGAGTACGGCAGCAGCCGCATCTCTGAATCTATATGCACATAGTATACTGATTTTTCCAATTTGTCAATTTCATTTTTAAAATTTTTTCGAGGCAGTACAAAAACTCCTGATTCGTTCCATGCTGCTATCCGGTAGGGTTCAGAGGATGGTGGCTCTGCCATGAGGAAGGCAGCCTTTTTTCCTCTTTCATATAATCCCTACACTCAGACTGCACATAGTTCTCATCAGCTATTTAAGGAGGCTTATGAGGTCGATTGAATAAAAACACTTATGAAATTCGATTCTGCAAATTAATCAGTGCTTCCCTAGCCTTTTCCGCTACACCTACAGATGATTTTCTTCTGCCAGTTTCTTTATATCCTCTTCCGAACGTCCTGTGGCTTTCTTGATGAAATCCATTCCAACATGCATCTGCAGGAGATTCAGCACAATCTCATTACTGGTCTCCTCTCTTCCTTTCAAGATTCCGCTCTTTTCTCCTTTGGCAAATCCGCTTTTTTCCCCTTTTCCAAAACCAATCTCTTCGCCTCTTGCATATAATCCTACGCTCAAGTTGCACATGGTTCTCACCAGCCTTTCTTCATCATCATTTAAATCAATATCGTAATGGTTAATCAGTTCCGCCTTTTTCATTTTAGCGTTGTCTTTGGATACAAGGAGTTCTCCCAGCAGATTCAGCAGGCGATTTTCCATATCGGCTCTAGCGTGGGCTACATAGACCATGACCACCTGCTGCAGGTCATAGTTTTCTTTGTCTGTCTGGATATTACCGTATTTAGGCACTTCCTGCATACGGTAGCAGGTAATGCCGCCTCTGTCGTTCGGTGCGTCCATGCAGAGCCAGATGCTGTAGACTTTCTTGATTTTTCCATACTGCGCCTTGTCAAAGTCCACGCCGTACTGTGAAGAAATGAGGCGGCTCACGTAGTACATGGCCCGTTTCAGGAGAGGATAAGGTGTGCGACGGCTCCGCTGGGCCTCGATGTTGATAATGAGCTGTATCAGTTCATTGCGAGGCGTGATGGCCCGGAATCGAATATCGAAGGTAACTTTTCCCTCTGTGACGCTGGTATCCTCGTTTCTTTCCCCGGAAATCCGGTCGGTGCCAACCATGGCAACTGCATTAGTTTCATCGGGCAGCACCGGCACTGATGCCGTTTCCGGTACACCTATGATATAGCGGTCCCGAATGTCTACAATGGGGCAGTCCTTGAATTCTTCCACACAGTACTTCAGAATCCAGGCTAGTATCTTCTTACTGGAAAGCAGTTTCTTCGCCGCCGCGTCATATTCCGGATTCTTACCGGCCAGATAGATGTCATCTACGGTGTCGTAGTCCATTACACCACCTCCTTTACCTTCATTTTATCATAAGATCTTGAAAAGGAAAGAACTGATTTCTAAAGGTTTAGAGGGTTCAGAAGGGGAAGGTTGACGGGGCTCTGCCCCGAGGGTTACGGCCGCCTTTATGGACACGCCCGCTGGGCGTTAGGATTGATAAGGTTCAGAGGGTGGTGGTAGCGCCATCTGACACGCCTGCGGCGTGAAGGTTCAGAGGGTGCAGAGGGTTCAAAAGGTTCAAAGGATGGTGGTGGCGCCCTGCGGGCGCAAGTTTTTATAAAACCTTAAAACCGCCCTGTCGAGCTGAAAAACATGCCAGCCGGGCTTCGCCCGGTTGTATGGTTTTCTCGCCGTAACTTCCATAAAACCCAATTGACCGAAATGCCCAGTGCCCATAGTGCCCCCGGCAAAGCCGGGGCAAAGGTGGTGGCGCCAGCCACCAAAGGAGGAGCCGCCGGAATGGTGCAGGAATCGTATGGTCTCAACGCTTTTCGTGCCTTTATTATTTTTCCACCTATATCCTATAAAAATTGCTTTTTCTCAAAAATTCCGATTATCAGTCGGAATTTTTTTGCTTTTCCGGAAAGTTCCCTGTATGTAGGAAATTTCAGGCATAAAAAAAGACCGGAGAGCCGGTCCTTTTCCTTTTCATTCATCACAAAAACTCCTGATTCTTCCCATGCTGATGCGCGGTAGGGCCTCAAGGTTACCTTCTTCAGTGAATCGGCCAGGGGTAGCCGCTGAGACGGAATGCCTGTGTCGTCAAAGAAGAAAAAGTACGCTATATTGCCACCAGGATGTCTAGCAGGTCATCTTCAGGAGTTTTTATAGAGTTTTTCGGCGCGCCGGAGAGGTGAAATTCATGAATAGCTCCGTTCCTTACTTTCCCGCTTCCATGGATAGAGCGCTTCGCGGGATGATGAAGGACTTTTGCCAGGTCTTTTCGCCTCTCTGCTTATATAATCCGTGGGTGGGACAAGTTATCTCATTTTAGTGAAAAGTGTTCACAAGGGTTCAGAGGGTTCAAAGGATGGTGCAAAGAGTATATGGCTCACTATCTCCTGCCTCCATTCCTCGTTTCCCCTTGAGGGACGCAAGGGTTTGAGCCGTTCCCCTTTTATTCATACTGGCGCCGCAGGCGCCCACCTTCATTTACCATTTACAATTTACCATTTACAATTTTCCTTATGTGTTCCCCGCCTCCCAAGACTCCACAGAAAGCGGCGCAAAAAAAGAAGCCCTCTTTCGAGAGCTTCTTTCTTGTTTATGAAACTAAATTCTCTTTTCTTTTCAGAAATTAGAATTTGTAGTTCAGGGAAACGGTCCAAGCATCGTCTGCATCCTGAGCATCTTCGCCTTCGGTCTTTACGTTGAATGCATATTCAGCATGGAGCTGTACGTTCTTCTGAAGGGTTACATTAGCAATAGCATTCCAGAATTTAACTCTGTTGGCTTCGCCATATGTATAAGTATCCTTCTTATATGCACCAGTCAGGTTGCTCAGAACATCGGTCTGCAGGCCAGTGCCGCCGAAGAATACGCCTGCATCAACTTTGTTGTATGCAACGGAGAGATCCCAGGTGCCCGGTTTCTTCCAGTTAGCTGCGCCATAGGAGAGGCCAGCGTTCCAAGCGGTATCATAATCATCAGCTGTGGTATCTTTCCAGTATTCGCCAAATACATTGAACTGCTGAACCGGAATGGTCAGGTTTACGCCATAGAGTTCAGGATTTGCAACTCCGTCATCTTTGTAATCATGGCCCTGGAACTTAATGTAATCAGCACCCAGTTTTGCAAAGTTGAAGTCATAAGCAGCTTTTGCAAAATAGAAATCTGTGGATTTCAGGCTAGTGAGGTCGGCCTGAGTAACAGCATTGCCATCATAGTCACTAGCGTTAAACTGACCAAAGCCAGTTGCAAGAGACAGCTTGCCATTATTGTAAGCAATCTGAGCTCCATCGTAGCCAGTAGAATCGCCATAGAGCCAGCCACCCTGGTCGCCAAATGCGATAGGCTGGCGGCCAAGACGTACAGATACATCTTTGCCAAAGTTATGATTTACAAAAATCTGTCCCATAGATGTGGAAGCAGTCTGGTCACCTTTGAAATCCATATTGGAATCAAGACGGCCCTGTACATAGGTAGAGTCATTAACCTGACCCTTCACATTGATACGCATACGGCCGTTCCAGCTATCAGCTCTGTCCTTATTGCTGAAATCCTGGTAACGCATACGAGCATCGCCGGACCAGTAGAGGTTGCCGACTTTCTTTTCCAGGTTGGAAACGCGAACGCCCAGGTTAGCCAGTTCGTCAGCGTATTCGCCAGCCAGTT
>ENA-ORCL01000088-ORCL01000088.1-human-gut-metagenome-genome-assembly--contig:-NODE-88-length-43949-cov-237.927197_pt1 | contig 43949 bp, 27 predicted proteins | sample MGYA00242987_ERZ507988 | MGnify/ENA primary metagenome ERZ507988 (study PRJEB26167, sample SAMN06115466) | human gut metagenome | host: Homo sapiens | place: China:Hubei | collected 2016-05-19... | reverse complement strand
ACATAGCAAAGCCCTGGCTTGTGAAAGTCAGGGCTTTGTGATTTTTTAGAATAAGGGAGTTTTGACACACCTTCCCCCTGAGACAACTGCACCCCCTGGGACAACTGCACTCCCTGGGAAACCTGCCGCCCCCTTTGATTTCCCTTCGCTTTTAAAATAATGTGTTTAAAAGCGCAGAATTTAGTCGAAAAGTAGTAATTTTGCAGTTGGAAAGATTTCTCATTCTTATAATTACTATATGAAAGAATTAGCACTCAAGTACGGATGCAATCCGAACCAGAAGCCTTCACGCATTTACATGGAAGAAGGCGAACTCCCCATCGAAGTACTTAACGGTCGTCCTGGCTACATCAACTTCCTCGACGCGTTCAACTCTTGGCAGCTCGTTAAGGAGCTGAAGGCTGCAACCGGTCTGCCCTCTGCAGCATCGTTCAAGCACGTATCGCCTGCAGGAGCCGCTGTTGGTCTACCTTTGAGCGACACTTTGAAGAAGGTGTACTTCGTTGACGACGTGAAAATGGAGCTCTCTCCGATTGCATGTGCGTATGCCCGTGCTCGTGGTGCCGACCGCATGAGCTCTTACGGTGACTTCGTGGCGCTCAGCGACACTTGCGACGCTGCTACGGCTACACTCATCAAGCGCGAGGTGAGCGACGGTGTTATTGCTCCCGACTTCACCGACGAGGCTCTCGAAATCCTCCGTGCGAAGCGCAAGGGCACATATAACGTAATAAAGATTGACCCGAACTACGTGCCGGCTCCAATTGAGCGCAAGCAGGTGTTCGGCGTGACGTTCGAACAGGGACGCAACGAGGTGCGCCTCGACGACCCTGCACTGTTCGAGAACATACCTACAAAGTCGAAGAACTTCACCGAGGAAGCTATCCGCGACCTCATCATCTCGCTCATCACACTGAAGTACACACAGTCGAACTCTGTATGCTACGTGAAGGACGGTCAGGCTATCGGCATCGGTGCCGGTCAGCAGAGCCGCATCCACTGCACACGTCTCGCTGGCAACAAGGCAGACATCTGGTGGTTGCGTCAGCACCCGAAGGTGATGAACCTTCCGTTCGTTGACGGCATCCGTCGCGCCGACCGCGACAACACCATCGACGTGTATATCTCTGAGGACCACGACGACGTGCTGCGCGACGGCACATGGCAGCTCTTCTTCAAGGAGAAACCCGAGGTGCTCACCATGGAGGAGAAGAAGGCATGGATAGCAGAGAACCGCGGCGTAGCGCTCGGCTCAGATGCGTTCTTCCCGTTCGGCGACAACATCGAGCGTGCGCACAAGAGCGGTGTAGAGTACATCGCACAGGCAGGCGGATCGGTTCGCGACGATAATGTTATTGATACCTGCGACAAGTATGGCATCACAATGGCGTTCACCGGTGTGCGCCTCTTCCATCATTAATCTGATGGGTTGAAGTGGTGAGAGGTTGAGATGTTGATATATGTTGAGGCTTTCACCCGATAAACGATTTGAATAACTAATAAAGACAAATATGAGCAAAGGTGACGATATTGACGCAATCATTGCTAATGGCATTTCATGGGGCCGTGGTGGAGCGTCGAACAGAAAAGATGATGACGGCAAAGTAAAGACCAAGGCAAAGAAGAAGAAATACATCACAGGTGCCCATGGTAGTGGTTCGGCACGTCAGAAGGCGAAGTATCGCGAGCAGCGTGCCAACAGAAATAAGAAGTAATGATTTAAAACAAATAAAAAGCAGCGAAGACACAAAAGTCTTCGCTGCTTTTTATTTATATGGTTTAATAGTCGTGATAGTCGACTTTCGGTGCTATTCGAGCGGCTCGGTTGTCAGCTCTGTGACTGCTCCCGTTGCGCTGTCGAGCAGTATCTTCGATGTTAGTTTCTTGCCGAAGAGAGCTCCGTTGAGCATCTCTATCTTTCCGAACTGTGCTGCCCACATCTCGTAGTGAGCTATCTTTTTGTCGTTGTTCGAGAGTGTGAGACGTATCTTTCCGGGCAGACACACTGCGAGTTGCAGTTCGTCTTTCAGTTTCTTAGCCATTTCGTGAACGACGGGCGGTTCTGCCGTCACGTTCTCCTCTGCTATATCCACGTAGTAGGGTTCGCCAGAGAGGTCGTCGGCTGTAGAGAGTCCGAACTTCTTCGAGAAGCGGAACGCCATGACGCGCTGTGCCTTCTTCTCGGGTACGAGCGTTACGACATACTCTGTTGTGTCTACCGTTGTGGTGCCCTGGAAGAGCTGCATGAGTGCGCGTTCCTGACGGTTGAGCTGCTCGTACATCAGTCGGAGCTGTTCGCCATCCTTCGGCATGAAGTCGGCTTCGCCACGCGAGAGCAAGTTGCGCGAGTCGCGCACGTCGTATATCTCCTGTGCCACGAGTTGTGCCATCTTTGGCTGGTTGGCAGCGGCGAGGATGTCCTGACTCATATAGTCGCGCGGATTGAGCGGCTTCGCCTTTGGTGCGGGGCGGAATGGTTCCTCCTCCTTTGCTGCCGGTGCCTTTGTGTTGATGGCGCGCAGCACACCATTCGCGTCGCAGTCTACCGACAGCACTGTGTGCTTCTTGTCGATGCCGATGACGTGGCGCTGACTCTCGTCGCGCATCGCTGTTGTGCTGAACGTTACGCCAACGATGCGGTAGTCGGTTGTTGTCACCTGCGGTGCTGCGGTCTTGAAGTAAAGGTCCGAGTACTCGTTGAGCTGTCCGGGTGTGGTGACGCTTTTCTCTACGAGCACATGCACACGCACTGCCGTTTTCGGGAGGTAGTAGACGAGTCCGTCAGCCTCCTTCTTGCCGCCTGCGAACGCTGGTAGGGTGGTGAGTGCGGCGAGGATTAGTGTTGAAAGGATGTGTTTCATATTCTATTTCTCTAAGTTCTTGAATGCTTCGGGCAGACTGTCGATGATGTCGCTTGCTATCAGACTCTCTTTGCCTACGCGCTTGGCGGCGATGTCGCCTGCCATTCCGTGCAGATACATGCCCATGAGGCAGGCGTTCTTGCGCGAGTAGCCACGTGCGAGCAGTGCGGTGATGATGCCGGTGAGCACGTCGCCGCTGCCGGCGGTTGCCATTCCGGAGTTGCCGGTGGTGTTGAACACCACGCCTCCGTCGGGCAGGCAGAGTGCCGAGTAGTGACCCTTCAGTATGATATACGCGCAGAGGTCGCGTGCCATGTCGCGTGCGAATGTGAGGCGGTCGTAGTCGGAGGTGATGCGTCTGCCAGCGAGTCGGTCGAACTCGCGCGGGTGTGGTGTCATAATCATGTTGTTAGGCAGCTGCTGCACCCACGAGCCGTGTGCGCCGAGCATGTTCAGTGCGTCGGCGTCGAGCACTATGGGGCAGTTGGTCTGCTGCAGCTGCGACATGAGTGCGAGTGCTGTGCTCTCCTCCTTGCCCAGTCCGGGGCCTATGCCCACGGCTTGATAGCAGTCGGTGTCGATAGCCTCCGAGTAGTAGTTCTCGCGGTCGACGAGGCATATCGCCTCCGGCACAGCCATCTGCATGATGTTAAGGTTGCACTGCGGTGTGAGTGCAGTTACCTTTCCTGCGCCACTACGCATACACGCCTTCGAGGCGAGTATTGCTGCGCCCGCCATGCCGCGACTGCCGGCTATGAGCAGCGCGTTGCCCATGGAGCCTTTGTGTGCGAAGTCGTCGCGTTTCAGCATCAGACTTTTGATGTACGAGGTCTCAATGGTGTCGTATAGCGAGGGGAATGTGTCGATGGAGTATTTCGAGAGGCGTATGTCGAGCGTGCGCACCTCGCCTAAGTACTGCTGGCAGTCGGCGAAGAACATGGCGAGCTTCTTGATGTGCAGCGTCAGTGTCACGTTTGCCTTCACCACGGCTGGTTCCTCCTGCGGGCGGTTGCTCTCCGTCATCAATCCCGATGGTATGTCGATGCTCACCACCTGCGAGGGCGACTGGTTGATGTACTTCACGAGTGAGGCGAAGCCACCCGTCAGCGGTTCCTTCAGTCCCGACCCGAAGAGTCCGTCTACGACGAGCGTCTTCTCGGTGAGTTGTGGCGGTTCGAAGTTGGCAGTTATCTCTGTGAACTTACGCACTAAGCCTTCGCCGATGATGCGGTCGCGATTTTTGGCGCATTCCTCCGATAGGTGGTTGTGTATGTTGAAGAGGAACACATCCACCACGTACCCTTTCTCTGCGAGCATACGCGACATGGCGAGTGCGTCGCCGCCGTTGTTGCCCGGACCGGCGAACACTACGATTGGTGTCGACTGTGTCCACTGCTCGCAGATGGCGTTGCAGATGGCTCTTGCCGAGCGCTCCATGAGGTCGATGGATGCTATGGGTTCGTGTTCGATTGTATATTTGTCGAGCTCTCTGATTTGAGCTCCTGTTAGAATCTTCATATCTTCGGTTTTTTGCTTTTCTTTTTCAAATTACAAAGTTAGTGCAAATTGAAGACAATACAAAACAAGCTGGCTTGTTTTTATTGTTGAGATGCCAATTAGGGGGCAGTACATTTTTTGCTTGCTTGGAACCTATGGGCACAAAAAAAGGGGCTCCGCCGAGTCCCAACCTTTGTTAACCTTAAATCTAATACCATGAAAAACGTTGCAAAGGTATTGATTTTGAGGTACATCTCCAAATTTTAGTGCCTCTTTCTTATGCTTTTAATATCGCAACAGAAGCTTTTTTGATGTATGTCAATAGTATGTGCGCGTTTAAGCTATAAGTAGTTGGGTATTATGTACATAGTTTACGGTGTAGAAAGCCTATGCAAGTCATCGTTCACCGTACGGAATCCAATCGGGTGGCGAACGGAATCTGATTGGGTGGCGTACGGAATCCGATCGGGTGGCGAACACGAGCGGTGGCAAAACGAAAGAAACCACAGCACCAAACAAGGTACTGTGGTTTCCATAAGTTTATGTGTAAAGCTGCGCTTTAGTATGTATAAAGTAGCACTTTAGCACAGCTAAAGCAGCGCTTACTTCAGCACTACCTTCTTGCCGTTCACTACGTAGACACCGCTCTTCAGAGCCTTTGTGTTCACGCGCTGACCATTGAGGTTGTAAACCTTTGCATCCTCCGGCATGTTGTCGATGGTGATACCCTGGATGCCGTTAACCACCTCGTCGACAACCTTGAGTTTGTAAGATGCCGAAGCTGCCTTGAAGTTCTTGTCGCCAGCGAACCATACGGTGATTGTTGTCTCGCCAGTGCTGCGAAGTATTACAACGCCATTGGCTGCCACCTCTGCCACTTCTTCGTTAGAGCTGGTGTATGAGAGCGGAGCAACCTCTGATTCGTTGTATAGTGTAGCACCGCTGAAGGTGTTACCCTCACGCATGTTGGCTGTGTACTCCTCCTGGTCGAACGAGAGTTCTGGTGTGGTGCGGTAGTCGTTGACGATGAGTGTGCAAGAAGCTGAAGCAGCCTTGTACTCGTCGTTGCCTGCGAATGTAACGTCGATGTTCACGCGACCAGCCTTCTTCAGCGTCACATTGCCCTCTGCGTCAACCTCTGCAACGTCGGTCTTGTTGGAAGAGTATGTCACTGTGAGGTTGTTCGGATTCAGGAAGCCGAGGTCCTTAACAGTTGTGTTCGGGTTTGCAAGGTCTATCATTATCATTGTGTCTTCGAACGAGATGCCTGCGTCTTTCTTCTCCTTCTTAATCACCTTAATGACGTACGAAGCCTGAGCCGGCTGATAGTCGTCGTTGCCGGCGAACTTGGCTGTGATGGTCACTTCGCCCGGGTTCTGCGAGAGCAGCACCGTGCCGCTACCGGTTACCATGCAGAAGTCTGTGTTGCTGCTTGAGTATTTAACGGGGAGGTTGAGTTCCTCGCCAGCTGCGTTCTTAATGGTCGGCTGGAAGCCGTCGAAGAGCGGAGCCTCGTTGGTGTAGCAGGTGTAAACGTCCTGCGGGAATGTCATCGTTACGGGCTGAGGTTCCTTCTTAGTTACGTTAATCTTGTAGGAAGCCTGGCAAGCCGCATACTTCTCGTTGCCGTAGAAGTAGGCTGTGATGGTGGCTGTGCCCGACATTTTGTCGCTGAGCCATACCACGCCGTTCTCGTCAACATCTGCGAGGTCCTCGTTGTCTGAGGTGTAGACGATTTTGAGACCCTCGATAGCCTCGCCGTTCTCGCCCTTCACGGTAGCCTTCGGCGAACTGAAGTTGCGGATGGCGTTGATGTCGGTGAGGTTGTACTCCTCCTTCGGGAACGACATCGTTGTGGTCTCCTTCTTTGCGAGCGGAGTCAGCTCAATGCTCTGCACGTAAGCCACCTTGCTGCCACCTAAGAGCTTGAATGTGCCGTCAGCGAACGGTACGTCCATGGTGATTGTGCCGTTTGCATCGTCCGTTACAGCAACCTTTTCGGAATAGTTCACACATTCGAGTTCAGGAGCGTTGCTGTCTTTGTACTTCACTGTTACGCGGTAGCCGTAAGGGAACTTGCTGAATGTCGGTGAAACGGCGTAGCCCTGCTGTGTAGCGTCAGAGGCAGAAACTTTCTTCAGCTGCAATCCGCCACCGAAGTTGTTGAGCATAGCGTTGTGAACGGTGAAGGTGTAGCTGTCGCCGTTCATGTCTACGAAAGCGAACTCGCCATCCTTGTATTTGTTCTCATTGCCGAAGCAGTCGAAAGCGCCCTCGTTGCAGTCGAAGATTACCTTTGTAGGGTCGGCAGCCTGGCGGTATGCGATGGTGTAAGAAGCCGACGAACCGATATAGCCTTCCTCTGGTGTAAATGTGGCTGTGATGGTAGCCTTGCCGAAAGCGAGGAATGATACTGCACCGGTAGTGGGGTTCACGCTGATAGCCTCCTCGTTGTCGCTTGCGTAGCTGATAGAGCCTTTAGCGTCAGCTGGGGTAACTGTAGCTGTCTTGTCTGCGAAGCTGTCGCCCTCGCGCACGATGAATGTCTTGCCGTCTACGTCTGCGCCGAAGGTGAGCGATGTGCTTGTTGAGGAAGTACCGCCAAGTTCTGTTATGTCAACGCTGTTAAAGAAGAATTGACCAGCTTTAGTTGTTGCTGCTGTACCATATTTACATTTGGCTCCAACAGTAAAAGTAACAGAAGTGGCTCCTTCTGCATTCTCCCATGTTGCGGTTTGCTTTTCTTTTGATACAGTTACTGAACCGTTGTTAGGTGTAAAATCTGCCCACTGCTTCAATCCATTAGTAGAAATATGAAAAACGATTTTGCATATTTTCCCACTGCTTGTAGAGATGGTGAGTGAGTTTTTGGCATAAAGACGGATGTCTTTAGAGTTTGGGTTTTGTGTAGGTGTAGTGCTTCCACTATTCTTATCTGCAGAGAATGTGTAGGGAGACTGTACTAAAGGATTTGACCATGTTAGCTTTGTAAAGTCGATGGTCGTCTGCGCCATAACCGCTGCGCTAACGAGCACGAGCAGGTTAAGCATGAAAAAGCGTAGATGTTTAATCATAATGCTTGGTTTTTTAGTTGTTTATAATTAGTTGTTTATTCGTTTTGCTTGAATTTGTATTGTTCCGCTTGAATATATTCTGTTATTGATGTATTACAACGCAAAGTTACTAATTAATTGACATATAAACAAGTGCGTTGGTCAATAAAGATTGCATTGTAATGTTTTATTCTCAACCGTTGCTGTTCGGTGAAACAGAAGTGTTAAAATGAAAATGGTCGGTTAGCATTGCGCCAACCGACCATTATGTCTTGATTTATCGGAAATCAAATCCTTACTCGCCAAGGCTGATAGCCTCCTGCGGGCAAACGCTTGCGCATGTGCCACACTCTGTGCAGAGGTCAGGGTTGATTGAATACTTTTCGCCTTCAGAGATTGCCTCTACTGGGCACTCGCCAATACATGTACCGCATGCGATGCAGTCGTCACCAATTACGTAAGCCATAATCTTTAATGTTTAAATTGTTATTGTTAAATGTTTATTGTTTGCTTAATACCTACTTTTGTAGTAGTTGCAAAGGTAGTGTTTTTCTTTGAGATACCTACAAATAGGTATTACATTTAACATTTATTTTCTCTCCAGCGTGAGTTTTATTTTGCCTACGAACACGGCGTGCTTGCCGTTCTGGTCGTCTGGGATTGGCTTGCCGTCGGCGTTGGGCGCATACTTCAGTTCGGTGAAGTAGGAGTGGGAGTGTCCGCCGAGCACGAGGTCGATGTCGTGGTTTTGTGCGAGCATGTCCTCGTCGTCAACGTCGTTCTCCATGCTCCAGCCGAGGTGGGAGAGGCATATCACCACGTCGCACTTCTTGTCGTGGCGCAGCTCGCGTGCTACCTTGTCGGCTGTGGTTACGGGGTCGAGGTATTTCACGCCGACGCATTTCGTCGCGTCGACCAGTCCGTCAAGTTTCGGCGACACGCCGAACACGCCGATGCGCAAGCCGTTGCGCTTCAGTATGATGTAGGGTTTGGTGAGTCCGTCGACGACGGTGCCACGGAAGTCGTAGTTGGCGCAGACGATGGGGAACTTGGCTTCGCGGAAGATGCGTGCCATGTTCTCCAGTCCGAAGTCGAACTCGTGGTTGCCTATCGCCACCGCGTCGTACTTCATCGCCGACATCAGCTCCGTTTCCACCGAGCCTTTGAAGAGGGTGTAGTAGGGCGAGCCTTGCGAGAAGTCGCCCGAGTCGAAGAGCAGTACGTCGGGGTTGGCTTCACGCTCCTGGCGTATCATCTCCATGCGGCGTATGAAGCCGCCTCTGCCGGCTACGAGCGTGTCGGCGAGGTTGGGGTTGAGCGGCATGATGCAGCTGTGCGTGTCGTTGGTGTGCAGTATCTCTATGGTCTTCTGCGCTGCCGCGCTGAGCGTGGTGGCAAGCGCAAGAGTTATGATGAATATGTAGCGTTTCATTGGCTTTTTACTCTTTTACTTTTTTACTCTTTTACTTTTAAAAGCTTTTGTGGCTGCTTGGTATGGGCAAGATGCCCATACCTCCTACTTTTTACTTTTTTACTCTTTTACTTTTTTACTTTTCAACGATTGTCATGCGTCCCTCCACGGTGCGGCTCACCGCTTCGCCTTTGTCGTTGGCAGCCTTGAAGTATTGCTCGATAAGGAAGCGCACGTTGTTCTCTTCGCCCGTGGGCGACACCACGTCGGTCTTCTTGCGGAATGCCTCCATGTGGTCGTTGCCCTGTGCCAGGTAGTCGAGTGTAGCCACGCGATACTTAGCATTGGGGTCGACGGGCTTGCCGTTGATAGTGGCAGAGACGAGTTTGCCGTCAGCCGTGGCGGTGAGGCGCAGCGAATGGCTCAAACCCTCGCCGTGGCGCATGGCTATCTGCGCGAACAGCTCCAACACGTCGTTGCCTTTAAGCGTGAGGAAGCATATCTTGTTCTCGAACGGAGCCACGTCGAGGATGTTGCCGCGTGTCACGGCACCCTTGCTCAGCGCGGCACGTATTCCGCCTACGTTGTATATGGCGAAGTCGGGCTGCTCGTCGAACTTCGCGCTGCTCCATGCGAGTATGTCGGCAAGCAGGTTCGACAGCGGACTCTCCGGGCGTTTCACCCACAGGTCGGTGGCAGCGTAGCCCTGCACGGGGTTCATCTCCGCGTCCACCTGCTTCTTGTGTACGAGCAGGGCGGCGTTGGCTTTCTGCACCTCTGGGTCGGTACTGTTGTCGTAGCGCGAGTCGATGAGTATGCGTGTGCGCTCCACTGATGCTACCTGGTACTGCTTCGTAGAGCACGAAGCGAGGGCGAGCGCAAGGGCGGCAGCCGAAAGGCTTATGGTGTGTAATCGGTTCATTATATGTGAGTTTTGATTTTAATAGTGTTATGTTAAACTTTATATAAACATAGTGCAAAGATACTCATTATTTCTGATAAAATTTTGCCGAACGAATAAAAAGTCGTAACTTTGCATCCGCTTTTCGGCGTAACCGATGACGGGAAGATGAGTAGCCCGATTATGTTGCGCGAGAACGATAAACAAATTTAATTATCAAAAGAAATGGATTTAATTAAAGTTGCTGAAGAAGCATTTGCAACCGGCAAGAAGTTCCCTGAGTTCCGTTCAGGTGACACAATCACAGTCGCTTACAAAATTATCGAGGGTACAAAGGAGCGTATTCAGCTCTACCGTGGTGTAGTTATCAAGATCTCTGGTCACGGAGACAAGAAGCGTTTCACCGTTCGTAAGATGTCAGGCACAGTAGGTGTAGAGCGTATCTTCCCTATCGAGTCGCCGAACATCGAGAGCATCGAGGTGAACAAGCACGGTAAGGTACGTCGCGCTAAGCTCTACTACCTCCGCAACCTTACTGGTAAGAAGGCACGTATCGCTGAGCGTCGCGTTGTTGCTCCTTCAGCTGAGTAATCACCCGTCAGACAACAAGAAAAACAAAGGCAGAAATACATTGCGTATTTCTGCCTTTTGTTGTTTTTATACCTCTTGTTGATATGTTCTGCTTTGTTGTTTATAGGTTGCAGAACTGGTCGATGAGTTTCTTGCGGAAGAGCCGTCCCACCTTCACATCCTCAACCTTATCGAACGGCGGATAGAAGCGGCAGGTGTTGTTTGTCACCTCCATGAGGTAGCCGAGGTTGATGATGTGCTTCTGGCTCACGCGCACCAGTTGGTTGTTCAGCGAGAGCAATGCATCGCTGCCAACGTTGCGTTTCAGGCGTATCGGTGCTTTCTGGTTGGAGAGTGTCATCTCCCACAGGCGTAGCTCGCGGTTGTAGGTGAGCACGCCAATCTCGCGTATGTCCACCAGTCGGAAGTCGACGGAGTTGGTGTAGACGATGAACTTGCCGTCGTTGCGACAGGTGATGCCGTTGTCAGCATCAAGCGCGTTGTAGTTGCCAAAGTCGGCAGTTGGTGAGCTTGTGTCGGTAGGCTGATGAGCAGCAAAGGTGTTATCAGCATCGGGTACGCCAGCCATCTCGATGCACACGCGGCGTATGATGTTGCGCAGCTCGGTGTCGTCGATGGGTTTCATCAGATAGTCGAACGCCTTGTTGCGGAACGCCGACAGCATGAAGCGGTCGTGCGCGGTGTACATCACCGTGCGGCACTTGTATTGTGGCAGAATGTTGGCACGTTCCAGAAACTCAATGCCCGAGATGTCGGGCAGCTCGATATCGAGGAATAGTACGTCGGGTCGCGTCTCGTTCACGAGGCGCAGTCCGTCCATGCCGTTGAGGGCTATGCCGCATAGCTGTGTCTCGTCGAAGGTGGATAACTTTTGGGCGAGTGCGTCAGCGGCAGCTCTGTCGTCGTCTACAATTACGATCTTCATCATAAGTCTTTTCTTTTTAGTTGTTATAGGAACCTCACTCCGTCGGGCACGCGCAGTGTGGCACGGCATCCGCAGACAGTTCCGTTGTTCTCTATGTTGGTAATCTCGAAGCGTATTTTGTTCTTGTTATGCATGTTGGTTATCGCTATGGTCTGCGATATGATGCCCATTCCGGTCTTCTTCTTGAACGTTCCGTTGGAGGCGTTGAAGCCCGGTCCGTTGTCGCTTACGCTGATGACGGTGGTGCGTTGCTCGCGGTGTACGTCGATGGTCAGTTCTTTGTGTCCGTCCCATCCCTTCAGTCCGTGTATGATGGCATTCTCGGTGAGTATCTGTAGGAACATCGACGGCACGTGCACCTGCTCACGGTCTACGTCGGGTGCAACGTTGATGTGCCACACGAAGTCGCTGCCTAACATGAAACGCTCCACGCGGATGTACTTCTCCACGAAATCGAGTTCCTCGGCGAGCGTCACGGCAGGCTGTCGCGACATATCGAGGTTGGTGCGTATGAGGCGTGTCAGGTCCTGCAGCTCCGTTGCCTCGCTCTGTTCGGAGTTGACGATCTTGTTGTTCAGCACGTTGAACACGAAGTGGGGCGAGATGCGGTTGCGCACGATGTTGAGGCGCAGGTTCATAATATCCATCTGTGCCTTCAGTTGTTTGCGCTTGATGTACATGAACCACAGTATGAGTATCAACACGAGTATCAGCATGATAGCGATGGCGAGTGTCAGCTGGTTCTTCGTCTTTGCGATGGTGGCGTTCTTGTGTTCAATCATCAAGTCGTGGCGCAGCTGCAGCGTGTCGCTGGTGAAGCGTGCCATGATGTCGGCAGAGCGCATGTTGGAGTGGTTGTGTTCGAGCGAGTCGTTGTACTCGTAGTTGCTCTGTATCAGCTCATAGGCGCGGCGGAAGTTTCCAGTCTGCTCGTAGTACTTCTGTAGGTAGCGGTTGCGTAGGTTCACGAGCGTGTACTGCACGGGGTGTTGTGTTTCGTCGTTGTCTGCAATCAGGCGTTGCGCGGTAGCGATGTTGCCCGTCTTCGTGGCTATGCCGATGCGTATTGTCTTGCAATAGTGGAGTGCCGTGAAGTCGTCGCGCTTGTGGAAATAAGGCTCCACCTCGTCGAGGTAGCGTTGTGCTGTGCGGATGCTGTCGAGGTTGAGATAGACATCGGCGAGGTTCACCTTGCACAGGTACATGTCGAAATTGTTCTGCATACCATGGCGTTCGAGGTTCTGCTTCATGCGCAGAAACTTGTCAAGAGCCTTTCGGTAGTTCTTTTTAAAGTAGTAGTAGTTGCCGAAGTTGTTTAGGAAGTAAGCCTGCATCGACGGCGACATCATGTTGAAATGCTCCTCTGTAGCTTTATAATAATGTAGTGCGGTGTCGAAGTCGTGCAGCGAGAGGTATATCTGCGCCAGTCCCATGTAGAGTGTGACGTTCTCCTTCGGGGGCAGTGCGAGCGAGTCGACGAGGAAGAGTGCACGTCGATACCATTGCGCTGCCATCGGCATGTTGTTGTCCTGTATGTAGGCGTCGGCAAGGTTGGCACACACCTTCGGCATGTTGTGTTCGGAGTCGCTGTTGGCAAGCAATGAGTAAGCTGCCTTATAAAGTTGTATGGCTTGATGCTGCTTGCGATGGAAGTTGTGGTAGTAAGCCGCGCGGCAGTTGTATGCGCCGGCGATGAGCGTGTTGAGTCGTCGTTTCTCTGCGTTGTTCAGTTCCCGTTTTTGTTGCTGTTCGGCGAAGCGCAGTATGTTCTCGATGTTGTCTTTAAAGCGTTCGGGACGGTCGGTAAGCGTTAGGTAGCGTGCTTCGCGCAGGCGGTACTCGTAGGCGGTCATACTGTCGGGCGCGGTGCGTATGCCGTCGGCGATGAGTTGCTTGACAGAAGGTGCAAGGGTCATCACCGAGTCGTCAATCTGCTTGAGTTTGTTTATGCGTGTTGAGTCGCTATTGTTAGCGTCGGGTGCGCTTCTATCGCCGCACCCGATGGTCAGTAGCGACACAGCGAGTGCGGCGAGAAGCGTTGCGCATATTCGTTTAGCGAATGCTTTTATGCAGTTTAGTAGATTGTTCGGCTCCATTGTGTTTTGTTTTAGTTTTCAAGAGTAGTTAGTTGAGTGTCAGTCCGTCGGGTGTTATGCTGATAAGTCGCTGGCGGTAGAGGTCGCCAACGGCACGCTTGAACACCTTCTTGCTCACCTGGAAGCGTCGCTTGATGTCTTCTGCGTCGCTCTTGTCGCCCAGGTCGCACTTGCCGCCGTGCTCCTTGAGGTATTGCAGGAGTGTGTCGGCGAAGTCGAGTGTCTGCTGTCGTCCGGTAGGCTGCAGCGTAACGTCTATCTTTCCGTCGGGACGCACGGTGCCGATGTATCCCTTCACGCGGTCGCCGGTGTGCAGGTAGCGGAACACCTGTCCCTCGTAGACCAGACCCGGGTAGCAGTTGTCGATGATCACCTTGAAGCCCATCTCTGTCTTCTGCCATACCAGTAGGTCTACCTCCTGCCCGTGGTTGTAGAACGGGTGGCGTTCTGCGAAGTACTTCTCCACCTTAGCCGATGCCACGATGCGGTAGCTCTCCTCGTCGATGTGTACATGTACGATGTAGCTCTCGCCCTTCTGCATACGCTTTTTCTGCTCGCGGAACGGGCAGAAGAGATCCTTCATCAAGCCCCAGTTGAGGAATGCGCCGTACTCGTTCACCCACGACACTTCGAGGTAGGCGAAGTCGCCCACCTTACACAGCGGTGTCTCTGTCGTTGCCACTGGTCGCTCGTCCTGGTCGAGGTAGATGAACACGTTGAGTTCGTCGCCCGGCTTTGTGCCTTCGGGCACATAGCGCTTCGGCATGAGTATTTCTCCTTCGTCGCCGCCGTCGAGGTAGATACCGAAGTCCACCTCCTTCACGACGGTCATTTTATTGTAGTCGCCGAGTTTTATCATATTGTTTTGTTGTTCGTTTGGTTGCTTGTAGGTGCTTGTAGGAGGGTATGTGCATTCCTGCCATACCCTTGTTAATTATGTTCACTAATGTTACACCTTTATCTGTCCGTCCACGATGTGTATTGTGCGGTCGGTGATAGAGGCGAGGTGTTCGTCGTGTGTGACGATGACGAACGTCTGTCCGAACTTGTCGCGCAGGTCGAAGAAGAGCTGGTGCAGCTCTGCCTTGTTCTTCGAGTCGAGCGAGCCTGAAGGTTCGTCGGCGAACACCACTGCCGGGTTGTTCACCAGTGCACGTGCCACAGCCACGCGCTGCTTCTCGCCACCCGAGAGTTCGTTGGGTTTGTGGTTGGCGCGGTCGGCAAGTCCCATGAAGTCGAGCAGTTCGAGGGCGCGTTTCTTCGCCTCCGCCGTGCCTTTGCCACCGATGTAGGCGGGTATCATGATGTTCTCGAGGGCGGTGAACTCCGGCAGCAGCTGGTGGAACTGGAAGACGAAGCCGATGTGCTGGTTGCGGAAGTCGCTCAGCTTGTTCGACGAGAGGCGCATCACGTCGACACCGTCAACGCTGATAGCACCACTATCGGGTTTGTCGAGTGTACCCATTATCTGCAGCAGTGTTGTCTTGCCGGCACCGCTCGGGCCGACAATGCTCACTACTTCTCCTTTGTCTATATGCAAGTCGATGCCCTTGAGCACTTGCAGCGAGCCGAAGCTCTTGGTTATTCCTTTTATGTCGATCATATAGTGTTGAGATGTTGAGGGGTTGTTATGTTGTTATGTTGAGGGGTTGTTATGGTGTTATGGTGAGGTGTTGAGATTAGTCTTTCAACTCAAAATTCAAAACTTTTTCTTAATCCACTTTCCGATTGCCTCGTATGCACTCTGATCCTCGGTATGCTGCGGCTGAGCGAAGGTCATTTCGTCCATTGCGTCGCCATGCTGGTCGGGGAAGATTATCATGATGTTCGAGCCAGAGAAGTGGTGCTTTATCTCTTCGGGCAGATGCTCCAACGCATTCTTGAACGACACGGTACCCTTTCGTGCCGTAACCACTACGAAGAGGTGGTCCTTCTGTATGCTCTCCGCTATGCGTGGCATCTCGTTCCAGTGGGCCATCTCGGTGAACGAGCAGCGCATCGTGGGGTAGTGGTGCTTGATGTATTCGGCTATGAGCGGCAGTGTGTCGCCACGTCCGTGGAACTCCGTGTGGCACTCCATGTTGCACGCCAAGCGCGACAGGCGTTCGAGCCAGCGGTAGAAGCCAGGCTCGAACTGTGCTCTCGACGGTACTACCACCTTTATGCGGCGTATCGTGGGGAGCGGTTGGTTTAGACAAGCCATTATTATCTGCGAGTTGAGGCCGTTGAAGAGGCTCTGGTGGAACGCGCCCCAGAACTTCTGCGACACCTCCGGGTGCATGTGCATACCTATTATGATGTCCGTAGCGCGGAACTCCTTGAAGGCGTGGCGTATGCCGTTGGCAATGTTCGCTGCCACGCGCACCTGCGTCTGCATGGTCATATCTGCCGATGCAGCATACTGTGTCATGCGCTCGAGCAGTCGGCTGCCCTGTTCCAGGTTGCGCTGCATGTCGTCGTCGTCGTACACCACGTTCAAGCCCACGAGTTGTGTGGTGTTTTTCGGGTTGCGCATGAGCATCGCCATGTTGACGAGGCGTTGCGCGTATTCGGGGTATTTCAGCGGGATGAGTATCTTCTCCTCGGCTGTTGGCTTCTCGTCGCTCGGCATCTCACGGTCTCGCAGCGTAATCTGTTGCGCCGCACGCTCGGTCATCATTGTTGAGATGATGCACGTCACGAGAATCATCAGCACCACGCTGTTCAGCATGTCGTCGGTGACGAGTGGTTTGCCTGGTTCCAGCTCTACGCGCATACCAATCATAAGCATGGCGATGGCACCGGCTGCGTGTGCCGAGGTGAGTCCGAACATCATGTTGCCCGACGACTTCGGCAGGCGGAACATGGAGGCTGCGCTATAGGCTGCGATGGCTTTGCCGAGCGTTCCGAAGCCTGCGATGACGAGCATGGCGATGATTATGGTGCTGCTCTCGAAGAGCAGTCGCACGTTGATGAGCATACCTACGCCGATGAGGAAGTAGGGTATGAAGAGCGCATTGCCGATGAACTCGATGCGGTTCATCAGTGGCGACACGTGCGGTATGTAGCGGTTCAGAATGATGCCGGCTACGAACGCGCCGATGATGCCTTCGAGTCCTACTGCTTCGCTCGCCGCCGCACTCATAAAGAGCATCGACATAACGAAGATGAACTGCATGACGGAGTCGCTATAACGTCGGAGAAAGCAGCGTGTGAAGCGCGGTATGAGCAGGAACATGGCTACGCAGTAGCCCACGAACTTGCCCACGAAGAGCAGCCAGAACCACACGCTCGTCTCGCCTCCATAAGAGGCGACAATGGCGGTGAGCGTCACGAGTGCCATGAGCAGCGAAATCATGGAGGAGCCTACCGATAGTGTGACGCTTGGCTTGCGTTGCAGACCATAGCGGCCGACGATAGGGTAGGCGATGAGCGTGTTCGATGCCATAAGGCATCCTAACAGTAGCGAGGCGAACACCGGGTAGCCGAGCAGCTTGGTGCTGGCTAAGTAGGTGAGGATGAGCGGAAAGGCGAACGTGAGCACGCCGAAACCTAAGAACCGCCCTTTGTTGCGCTTTACGCCCTCCATATCCATCTCGAGTGAGGCGAGGAACATGATGTAGTAGAGTCCTACCTTGCCAAAGAGTTCAAACGAGTCGTCGCGCGCAAGGATGTTGAAGCCGTACTTGCCTATGGCTACTCCGGCGAGCACCATGCCAATGATATGCGGGATGCGCAGCTTGCCCATGATGATTGGGGCAAACAGAATGATGAGCATCACCACAAAGAATATCAAGGTGGGGTCGGTTATGGGGAAATAGCTTGCAAGATCGGTCATAAACTGATTTGTGTATTTTGTATTCTGCAAAGATAAGCATAAAAATCGGTAAATGCTTAATCGCTACAGACAAAATGAAAAAAAGGTGCAACAGGTGTTTGCCTGCTGCACCCACATTATTATAGTGTGTCTTTAATAAAGTCGTTTAGAACTCTGCGCTCTTCGGAGTACGCGGGAACGGGATGACGTCGCGGATGTTCTGCATACCCGTTACGAAGAGGATGAGACGCTCGAAGCCGAGGCCGAAGCCTGCGTGCGGACATGAGCCGTACTTGCGTGTATCGAGGTACCATGTCATATCCTTCATCGGGATGTTGCGCTCCTCAATCTCGTTCATCAGCTTGTCGTAGCTCTCCTCGCGTACAGAACCACCGATGATCTCGCCAATCTGCGGGAAGAGTACGTCGGTGCCCTGAACGGTCTGACCGCTCTTGCCGCCGAAGCCGCTCTCCTCTGCGTCTATCTTCATGTAGAACGCCTTGATAGCCTTCGGATAGTTGGTCATAATGACCGGCTTCTTGAAGTGCTCCTCCACGAGGTAGCGCTCGTGCTCCGAAGCGAGGTCGTCGCCCCACTCGCATGGGAACTCGAACTTCTTGCCGTTCTGTATAGCCTCCTGCAGGATGCGGATACCCTCGGTGTAAGGCAGACGAACGAATTCGGAGTTGAGTACGCCTTCGAGACGTGCGATGAGGCTCTTGTCGATCATCTTGTTGAGGAACTCGATGTCGTCCTTGCAGTGGGTGAGTGCCCAACGGATGCAGTACTTGATGAAGTCCTCTTCGAGGTCCATCAGTCCGGCGAGGTCGAGGAATGCCACTTCCGGTTCTACCATCCAGAACTCAGCCAGGTGGCGCGGAGTGTTAGAGTTCTCTGCGCGGAATGTCGGACCGAAAGTGTAGATGGCTCCGAGTGCTGTTGCTCCGAGCTCGCCCTCGAGCTGTCCTGACACGGTGAGCGATGTCTGCTTGCCGAAGAAGTCGTCAGAGTAGTCGATCTTGCCGTCCTCTGTCTTCTTCAGGTTGTAGAGGTTCTTGGTCGTAACCTGGAACATCTGACCTGCACCCTCGCAGTCGCTTGCGGTGATGAGCGGAGTGTTGAAGTAGAAGTAGCCGTGCTCGTGGAAGTAGGTGTGGATAGCCATAGCCATGTTGTGGCGTATGCGCATCACGGCACCGAATGTGTTGGTGCGCAGACGCAGGTGGGCGTACTGGCGCATGTACTCGAACGACTGGCCCTTCTTCTGCATCGGGTAGTCGCTGCCGCAGAGTCCGTACACCTCGAGGCTCTCGCACTGTATCTCAGATGTCTGACCTGCACCCTGGCTCTCTACGAGCGTACCTACGGCACTGATGCAGGCACCGGTGGTGATCTGCTTCAGCATCTCGGCGTCGAACTTGGTGGGGTCTACCACGATCTGTATGTTCTTGATAGTAGAACCGTCGTTGAGCGCGATGAAGTCTACAGCCTTCGAACTGCGGTGAGTGCGCACCCAACCCTTTACGTTGATTTGGCTTCCGAAGTCGGTGCTACGGAGAGCGTCAATAACTTTTGTTCTTTCCATTATATTGTTTAAATTGGAAAGTTGAAATGGTGCGATGTCAACATCTCAACACCTCACCACTTCAACCTGTTTATGTTTTACTCGAATGCTCCCATGCGCAGCATCTCCACTTCCTTCTCTGTGAGGAAGCGCCAGTCGCCGCGGCGGAGGTTCTTCTTGGTGAGTCCTGCGAACTGTACGCGGTCGAGCTTAACGACGCGGTAGCCGAGGTGCTCGAAGATGCGACGCACGATGCGGTTCTTGCCGCTGTGGATCTCGATGCCTACCTGGCTCTTGTCGGTGTCGCTTGCGTACTCGATAGCGTCTGCATGTATCTCGCCGTCCTCCAGCTCGATGCCCTCAGCAATCTGCTGCATGTCGTGAGCTGTTACGTTCTTGTCGAGGAATACGTGGTACACCTTCTTCTTCAGGAACTTCGGGTGTGTGAGCTTAGAAGCAAGGTCGCCGTCGTTGGTGAGCAGGAGCACACCGGTTGTGTTGCGGTCGAGTCTGCCTACGGGGTAGATGCGCTCCGGGCACACGTTCTTCACGAGGTCCATCACGGTCTTACGCTGCTGTGGGTCGTCGCTTGTTGTCACGCAGTCCTTTGGTTTGTTGAGCAGCACGTACACCTTCTTCTCGAGGTTCACGGGCTGGTCGTGGAATTTTATCTCGTCTGTGCGCTTGATCTTGGTGCCGAGCTCGGTCACTACCTCTCCGTTCACAGTCACCACGCCTGCCTGGATGAACTCGTCTGCCTCACGGCGCGAGCAGATACCTGCGTTGGCGAGGAACTTGTTCAGACGAAGCGGTTCGTTCGGATCGTAGTTCTCCTCCTTGTATTCAATGCGCTTTTTCATGCTGTACTTAGCGTTGGGGTCGTAGCCCGGTGTGCGCTGACGCTGCTGGTAGCCACCCTGATTGTAGCCGCCCTGCTGTCCGTAGCCACCGCGGTTGTAACCGCCACGCTGCTGATAGCCGCCCTGCTGTCCGTAGCCACCACGCTGCTGATAGCCGCCCTGCTGGCCGTAGCCGCCGCGCTGCTGATATCCGCCCTGCTGACGCTGACCGTAGCCGCCGCGCTGCTGATAGCCGCCTTGCTGACGTGGCTGATATCCGTTCTGCTGCTGTTCGCCGTCCTGGTTGTAGCGTGGGCGATAGCCCTGCTGGCGTGGCTGGTATCCGCCCTGCTGCTGTTCGCCGTCCTGGTTGTAGCGTGGACGATAGCCCTGCTGACGTGGCTGATATCCACCCTGTTGCTGTTCGCCGTCCTGGTTGTAGCGTGGACGATAGCCGCCCTGAGGACGCTGCTGATAGCCGCCGCGGTTGTAACCGCCCTGCTGACGTGGCTGATAGCCGCCCTGGCGTGGTTGGTAGCCGCCCTGCTGTTGCGAGCCGAGACCTGCGCCGAAGCCTTCCGGACGGAAGCCGCCGTCTTCGCTCTGTGATGAGGCTGAAGCCGAGTGCTGTGTGTGAATACGCGGGCGACGTCCCGTCACGCTGCGATACTCTTTCTGATAGTTTCCTGCGGCACGGCCGTAGCTCTCGCTATTGCCAGTAGTCTGATCCGCTGTGTTCTGTTCCTGATTCTTTACGTTTTCTGAATCCATAGTTACTTGTTGGTTTTTATTGTTTATGTATATAGCCTCACGGCTATTGTCGAATTATATCGGGGGTTGGCTTAAATGCCTGTGTAGTTCATTGGTGTGATAGCCATCAATTCCGCCTTCACAGCGTCGCTCACGTTGAGTGTCTGTATGAACTCGTGGATGGTCTCCTCGGTCATGTGCTTGTTGGTGCGTGTGAGTGCTTTCAGTGCCTCGTACGGATGCGGATAAGCCTCGCGACGAAGTATTGTCTGTATAGCCTCTGCCACTACTGCCCATGTGTTGTTGAGGTCTTCCTGCAGCTTCTCCTCGTTGAGGATGAGCTTGCGCAGACCCTTGAGTGTGCTCTCGATAGCGATTACGCCGTGACCGAACGGTACGCCCACGTTGCGCAGTACGGTAGAGTCGGTGAGGTCGCGCTGCAGACGGCTCACGGGAAGCTTCTGTGCGAGGAACTGCAGCACGGCGTTTGCCATGCCGAGGTTGCCCTCCGAGTTCTCGAAGTCGATCGGGTTCACCTTGTGTGGCATTGCTGATGAGCCAACCTCGCCTGCCTTAATCTTCTGCTTGAAGTACTCCATTGAGATGTACATCCAGAAGTCGCGGTCGAGGTCGATGATGATTGTGTTGATGCGGCGCATTGCGTCGAACACCGAGCCGAGGCAGTCGTAGTTGGAGATCTGTGTAGTGAACTGCTCGCGCTCCAGACCGAGCTTCTCGCTCACGAAGCGGTTGCCGAACGCCTTCCAGTCGTACTCGGGGTAGGCTACGTGGTGGGCGTTGTAGTTGCCGGTGGCTCCACCGAACTTGGCGGTGAGGCGGCACTCCTTCAGCTGGCGCAGCTGCTCCTCCAGACGATATACGAACACCATCACCTCCTTGCCCAGGCGTGTGGGCGAAGCGGGCTGTCCGTGGGTCTTGGCGAGCATTGGCACTGCTGCCCACTCCTCTGCGTACTCGCGGAGCTGTGCGATGAGCTCCTCGCAGAGCGGATAGTAGAACTGCTCCAACGCCTCCTTTATAGAGAGGGGTACTGATGTGTTGTTGATATCCTGTGAGGTGAGTCCGAAGTGGATAAACTCCTTGTAAGCGTCGAGTCCGCCGATGCGGTCGAACTCCTCCTTTATGAAGTACTCCACAGCCTTCACGTCGTGGTTAGTCACTTTCTCGATGTCCTTCACGCGCTGGGCTTCTTCTTCGCCAAAGTTGCGGTAGATGTCGCGCAAACGCTCGAAGAGCTGATGGTCGAACGAAGCAAGCTGCGGCAATGGCAACTCGCAGAGCGTGATGAAGTATTCGATTTCCACACGTACGCGGTAGCGTATCAGTGCATACTCAGAGAAGTAGTCGGCAAGGCGTTCGGTCTTGCCACGATAACGGCCGTCAATCGGCGAGATGGCTGTCAGCAAATCAAGTTTCATAATTGCTATTATATATAATATGTGTAATTACGGGTGCAAAATTACAAATAAGTTTTTATTTGTGTGTAGTTTTTTTGTGAAATAATGTGATTTGTGGTGTTAATGCGTAGTAGGTAAACAAAAAAAGCGAACAAGTTTTATAACTTGTTCGCTTTGTGTGGGCGTTGACGGATTCGAACCGCCGACCCTCTGCTTGTAAGGCAGATGCTCTAAACCAGCTGAGCTAAACGCCCTTGCTTCACAATTGCTTTGTTCTTGAAAGCGAGTGCAAAGGTATAGCATTTTTTTGTAACCACCAAATGTTTGACGAAAAAACTTCTTGTTTTAACATCCTATAACTAAAAATGGTGTATTCGAGATTTTCGTTTTACAGCAGTTTTACATCCCTCAAATTACCGCGGCGTGGCAAGGTTGTTTGCCTGCTGCGGCAATGTCGTTGTACATGCTAAGCAAACAATATTGCCACGCCGTGGCAATTTGAGGGTTGTTTTTGGCAGATGTTCCGATGGCTTTGCCTGCCTGCTTTTTTAGTTGCGCTTCTGCGTTATACCGCCGTTCTTGGTGAGTATGAGTGTAGCCTTCTGCAGTCCGCGCGATTTGTGCTCGAAGATGAGGTTGGGGTTGAAGCGGCGTCCTTTGAATATTGTTTCAAAGTGTAGGTGTTCGGTTGTGGCGCGTCCGGTGCGTCCGGTCAGACCGATAACCTGTCCGGCTTTCACCTTGTCGCCCACCTTCACGAGGTTCTTATGTTGGTGCGAGTAGAGCGTTTCGAGTCCGTTGGCGTGCTTGATAACGATGCACAGACCGTAGCCGTAGTGTGTGGCTGAGCGTGTCACTACGCCGTCGAAGGCTGCCACTATTTCGTCCTTCGGCTTCGTCTTCAGGTCTACTCCGCTGTGTCGGCGTTTGCCTCCGTATGGGCTTATTACCTTTGCGCCAGGCAGTGGGTATGCCCATGTGCCCTTCTTCATCTCTTCGAGGTTCCACTTGTAGGTCGATTGTTTGGTGAAGACGTCCTCGGTGGTGAAGTTATTGCTGTCGTCGAAGTCTACCTTCTCGCCGATGGTCGACACGTTTATGTAGTTGTGCTGCTTCTCGCAGAGCAGTGTGTGGCGGTGGAGTCGGTGGCTGCCGAGGCCCACAACGGCGGTGGGGTTGATGCGTTTGCCGTCGATCATGATAGAGAAGTCGCAGTAGAACTTGCCGCCGCGTTGTCCGACGATGGCTATGGTCTGTCCGGCGCGCACGTGTTGTCCCACCTCTACCACGTTCTCGGCGTTGTTGGCGTAGACGGTCTCGAGTCCGTTGCGGTGGCGTATCACGATGGTGTAGCCCATGTCGGGGAACTTGCGCGAGACACGTACCGTGCCGTCGAACATTGCCTTCACGGCATCGCCGTCCTTGGTGGTTATCTCCACTACGTTGTTCTTGCGCAGTGTTGCTTTGCCCACGGGCAGCGGGAAGGAGTATTCGTTCGGCTTCAGTGCATCGAGGTCGATGTTGAAGGCGTTGGAACGACTGAAGAGTCCGGGCGTGGGTACGCTTATCTGCTGCTGTTCGGCAGCGGTGAACTGATGTTTGACGGGGGTTGCCGACACGAGTGTGAGTGTGGCTATGGCTAATAGTAGTTTCTTTATTCGCATTATAGTTATTTTGGTCTATAGTATGATGCCCGTGTAGATGCGTCCCGACTCGGTGCCGAGTCGGCGTGCCGAGAAGTAGTTGTCTACGTTGTCGTACGTGCAGATGTTGCTTTCGTTGATGTTCTCTGGAGCCACACCTGCGAATTCGAGCTGCTGTCGGTTAGCGAGTATTAGGTCGATGTGCCACTTCTTCTCAAACAATTTGGAGGGGTCGGTGGCATCTGCGTTGCGCTTTATCTCCTGCTTTGCGAGTGTTGTCATGTCGAAGCCTGCAGCTTCAAAGGCGGCGTACACCTCGTCGCCCACCTCGAAGTTCTTCTGCGAAATGCCCGGACCGATAACCGCCTTCAGCTTCTTCGCGTCGGTCTTGTAAGCCACGCCCATGTCAGCAATCGTCTTGCTTACGATGCGTGCCTGTGTGCCGCGCCATCCGGCGTGTATGGCTGCCGTAGCGCGGTGCTCCTCGTCGTAGAGCAGCACTGGTATGCAGTCGGCTGTCGACACTCCGATGCACACGCCCTCCACGTTGGTGAGCAGCGCGTCGACACCTTCGAGCAGCATCTGGCGTATGCGTTCGGGCAGGGCGCAGAACTCGGGTCCGATGATGCGTGTCTCGGTGCCGTGCGTCTGGTGGGGCAGTACGATGTGGTCGGTGCTGATGCCCAACTCTGCAGCTAAAAGGTTGCGGTTCGCAGCCACGTGCTCGGGCTTGTCGCCACAGTAGGGGTTGATGTTCAGCGAGGCGTGGTTGCCCTCGCTGGTTCCGCCGTGGCGTGTGGTAGAGAATGCACACACGCCATCGGCTATATTATAATATGTAAGGCGCAGCGCAGAGTTACTCATTGTCTGCCTCCTCTTCGTATTCAAAGTCGTCGAGGTCTTCCACGTCGTCAACGTACTCGATGTCGTCGTCGTCGATGTAGATAATCTCGTCCTCGCCCTCTGCCTCCAGCTCAGCCATGAAGCGTGTCATGTCCTTGTCGCGGTGTACGAGGGTGTCCTCGGCGGTGATGGTCTGCAGCTTGTTGCTCTCCGAGTTGAGCTCCTTCCATAGCGTGTCCTTCAGCTCCTGTATGCCTAAACCGCTTACAGAAGAGATGAACACCACGGGTAGGTCGTCGGGCAGCGTCTCGCGCAGCATGTCCATAAGCTCCTCGTCGAGCAGGTCGCACTTCGTCACGGCGAGTACGCGGTGCTTGTCGAGCATCTCCGGGTTGAACTTCTCAAGCTCGTTCTTCAGCAGTTCGTACTCGCGTTTGATGTCGTCGGTGTCGCCCGGCACCATGAAGAGCAGCAACGAGTTGCGCTCGATGTGGCGCAGGAAGCGCAGACCGAGTCCCTTGCCTTCGCTCGCTCCCTCGATGATGCCCGGGATGTCTGCCATGACGAACGACTTGTGGTCGCGGTAGTCGACGATGCCGAGCGATGGTTCGAGCGTGGTGAACGGGTAGTTGGCAATCTTCGGGCGTGCGCTCGACACGGCTGAGAGCAATGTCGACTTGCCTGCATTCGGAAGTCCTACCAGACCAACGTCGGCGAGCAGCTTCAGCTCGAGAATGATTGTCATCTCCTCCATCGGTTCGCCCGGCTGTGCGTAGCGCGGACACTGGTTGGTAGCCGAACGGAACTGGAAGTTGCCGAGTCCGCCTCTGCCGCCCTTGAGCAGCAGCACTTCCTGTCCGTCGTGCATCACGTCGCACACGTACTTACCCGTCTCGGCGTTGTACACCACCGTACCGCAGGGCACGTCGATGTATATGTCCTTGCCGTCTTTGCCGTGACACTTGTCGCGACCGCCGTTGCCGCCGTGCTCAGCGAAGACGTGGCGCTGAAATTTCAGGTGGAGCAGTGTCCAGTAGTTGTGGTTGCCACGCAGGTAGATGCTACCGCCGTGACCGCCGTCGCCGCCGTCGGGTCCGCCGTTCGGGTTGTACTTCACGTGTCGGAGGTGCATGGAGCCTCTGCCGCCCTTGCCCGAGCGACAATATATCTTTACATAGTCTACGAAATTAGATTCTGCCATTGTCTGTATTTATGCTTTATTGATGAATAAAAGGACAACTATCAATCAATCAATCGATTGACAACTTGCAAAGTTACTGAAAGTCTTGCACATAAAAAAACTGCTTGCAGTTTTTTTTGTCGAGACGCATCGTAACTTATCAAAAGTTACGTGAAATATCGCAAATTACGGCATTTTTTGCAGATATTCTTTGTTTGTGATAGATGATAGAAAACAAAAACGGAGACCGCTTGGCCTCCGTTTTTGTTATTTCTTTGCTATATATCGCAGCGCATACACGAGCACGAAGGTGAAGCCTGCGAGCGGTATGAAGAAGGGCAGCGTGAAGTTGTCGGTAGAGTCGGCGATGATGCCCATCAAGAGAAATCCGCAACCGCCTACCGGTGTCATCATCAGTATCGACGAAGCACTCTTGGTGAGTCCGCCGAGTCCGCGCAGCGTCATGGCGAAGATTGTGGGGAACATGATAGCCTCGAAAAAGTAGTTGGCTATGAGTGCCAACACCGATATGTCGCGACCGAGGTCGAGCAGCAGAATGGTTATGCACACCACGGTGCCGAGGGCACACACGGCGAGATACTTCTCGGCAGCGACGTTGCTCATCACAGCCGCGCCGATGAAGCGTGCCAGCATGAATACGCCCAAGCCGATGGTGAGGATAGTAGAGCCTGTGGCTGCCTTCATCCAGTTCTGACCCGTCACGAAGTTGATGAAGTAGGAGTTGATGGATATCTCTGCCACCTCGTAGGCAAGCAGCGCGAGCAGTCCGAACACGAACCAGCGGTTGCGGAAGAGCATCTTCAGGTTGTGTGCGCCCTGCTTGGTGTCGCCGTCGTTCTCGTGCACTATCTCAGGCAGTTGTACGCGTGCGAAGACCACGGCTATGAGCAGCACGAACGCGCCCATGATGGTGTAAGGTATCACGGCGTCGCCGCCTGCGCTGCCGTCGGCACCCTGAAAGAGGAAGCTGCCCACAACGAGTGTGGCGAACATGGAGCCTACGCCGTTGAACGACTGCGAGAAGTTAAGGCGTGATGTGGCTGTCTCCTTGGGTCCAAGCTCTGTAACATATGGGTTGGCAGATGTCTCAAGGAACACCAGTCCGCAACCGATGATGAACAGTGCCACGAGATAGGCGTAGAACGTGCCCAACATCGAGCAGGGGATGAACGCCAATGAGCCCAATCCGAACAGGAGGAGTCCGCTTACCACGCCACGGCGGTAGCCCTGGCGGTTAATGAACAGTCCGGCGGGGATTGCCATGAGGAAGTAACCCAGATAGGTGGTCACCTGTATGAGAGCCGACTGTGTGATACTGATGTCGAGCGCATTCTGAAAATGCTTGTTGAGCACGTCGAGGATAGCGCGTGCGAAACCCCACATGAAGAAGAGTGAGGTGATGAGGATGAACGGCACAGCATACTGCTTGCTGCTCAAAGATGCTTGATTTTGTTTCATGCGTGCAAAGGTAAGGAAACTTTTAAATAAATAACGATGCGTCTCGACAAAAAAATCTGCAAGCAGTTTTTTTATGTGCAAGACTTTCAGTAACTTTGCACCTAATTATAAATATTGTACCCTATGAGCGTGATAAAAATAAAGGACAAGACCTTCAAGGTATCAATCCCTGAAGCAGAGATTCTTAAGAAAGTAAAGGTAGTAGCCGATCGTATCAACAAGGATATGGCAGACAAGAACCCGTTGTTGCTCGCCATGCTCAACGGCTCGTTCGTGTTCGCTGCCGACCTCATGCGTATGATTAATGTGCCATGCGAGATATCGTTTGTCAAGATGTCGTCGTACGAGGGCACTGCGTCTACAGGCAATGTGAAGCAGCTCATCGGCTTGAGCGAGGAGATAAAGGGCAGAACGGTAATCATCGTTGAGGACATCATCGAGTCGGGACTCACCATGCAGACGCTGCTCAATCAGCTGAAAGAGAAAGAGCCGGAGTCGGTACATATTTGCACACTGCTGCTGAAACCGGAGTGCTTGAAGGTGCCGCTCGATATAGAGTATGTAGCCATAGAGATACCTAACGACTTCATCCTCGGCTACGGACTCGACTACGACCAGCAGGCACGCAACCTGCGCGACATCTACACATTGGTGGAGTAGGAGTTCTTGAGTTTCGAATTGTTCGGAAACTATTGATAGTAAGTAGATAATAACATTATATAATAAAGAATTCAGATGAAAAACATCGTAATTTTCGGTGCTCCTGGTTCAGGCAAGGGCACTCAGAGCGACCTGATGATTGAGAAGTATGGTTTCAACCACATCTCTACAGGCGACGTTCTCCGCAACGAGATCAAGAACGGAACAGAACTTGGCAAGACAGCCAAGGGCTTCATTGACAACGGACAGCTCATCCCCGACGAGCTGATGGTCAACATCCTTGCAAGTGTGTATGACAGCTTCGGCAAGGAGCACAAGGGCGTAATATTCGACGGCTTCCCACGTACTATCCCGCAGGCTGAGGCCCTGAAGAAGATGCTCGCAGAGCGCGGACACAAGGTGGCTGCTATGATTGAGCTCGACGTGCCGGAGGACGAGCTGATGACTCGTCTCGTGAAGCGCGGTCAGGAGAGCGGTCGCTCTGACGACAACGCAGAGACAATAAAGAAACGCCTCGACGTTTATCACAACCAGACCGCTCCGCTCATCGAGTGGTACAAGGCTGAAGGCATTCACCACCACATCAACGGACTCGGCGAGTTGTCACGCATCTTCGGTGATATCTGCAGCGTGATTGACGCGCTCTAAATTCTCAACTCTCAATTATAAAAAAATGTCCTCGAAAGTTGGTTGCAACCAACTTTCGAGGACATTTTTTATTCGTTGCTTTCGATGAACACAGTGTTGTCCATTTCGTCGAGCGACTTCTTCTTCTTGTTCTCCTTCGCTCCGGCTTTCAGCAGACTTTTTGCAGCGGTGATGATGCTTCTGCCGCTTTCCGCTGTCGACACCTTCAGCTTCGTCATCTTCTCCATTGTGTTGTTCATGCTCGTTTCCACGTCGATGAAGCGCATACCGAAGTCCTGCACGCGCTCCACTACGACGTTCGCTGCGTCCATCATCGCCTGCTGATTGCTCAGCTGTCGCACCTGTGTCCACATCATCTCTAATACACGCAGGTTCATGTACATGGTCTGCGGACCGAGAATCATCACGCCCTCGTCGTAAGCCTCGCGCCAGAGCGTGCTGTCGTTGAGCAGTGCAAGGTTCAGTGCGCCCTCTATAGGCACGTACATGATGGCGAAGTTGAGGCGGTTGTAGCCGTCGGGCAGATATTTCGTGTACTCCTTGCGTGCCAGTCGCTTCACCTGCGCACGCACGCTTGCCACGTGTGCTTTCAGGTATTCCGACTTCTCGGGCGTGCCGTCTTCGGCGTTCATGTATCGCTCGTAGTCGGTGAGCGACATCTTCGAGTCGACCACCACGTGGCGGTTGTTCGGGAAGTGGAGGATGAAGTCGGGCACGAGTCCACGACCGTCGTCGCCCTTTGCCTGCTTGCCCGCCTTGTCGCGCAGCGTTTCCTGCGTGTCAAACTGCTCGCCCTCCTTCAGTTCGAGGTCTTCAAGCAGCTGCTTCAGCTTCAGCTCGCCGAAGTTGCCCTGCACCTTCACCTCGCCCGTCAGCGCACGTGTCAGTCGGTCGGCAGTCTCGCCTAAGGCTGCGCTCTTCTCCATGTTCACCTTTATCGTGGCATCAAGGCGTGTGAGTGCTTCGCTCTGCTGCTCCTTCGATTTGTCGAAAGCCTCCTTCATACTCTTCAGACTCTGCGTCAGCGGATCGATTATCTTTGACACCTGCTCCTTGTTGCGCTCGCCAAGCTCCTCCTGGCGCCGCTTCAGAATTTCCTCCGATGTGGTCTGCATCTGCTCGCGGATGAGCTTCATCTGGCTCTGCATCTGCTCGCGGTTCATCTCGCGGAGTGCTTCTATCTGCTTCTCCTGCGCCTCCTTTGCTTGCTGTAGCTGCTTCTCCTGTGTCTCCTTTGCTTGCTGCAGCTGCTTCTCCTGTGTCTCCTTTACCTGTTTGAGCTGCGCCTCGTGCGCCTCTTTCAGTTCGGCAATTTGCTTGCTGTGCGCTTCTTTCAGCTCTTCTGTTTGTTGGTTGTGCATGTCTTTCAGCTCCGATATTCTCTTGCTGTAAGAGTACACTACTACGCCAATGATGATGGCTGCTACGATTACTATTATTATACTTTCTATCATTACTTTTATTTGTTGAGTATTGTTATTGTATATACCATACTACAAATATACATAATTTAATTGATTTATAGCATTTTACGCTGTCTTTATTTCGGTAAAATGCATAAAATGGGTGTTTCTATTTCGGTAAAATGTACAAAACGAATGCTTTTACTTTGCTAAAATGCATAGTATTTTCGGTTGTGTGGACTTGCTGTTGGGGGGAGAAAAGCCCGAAGTCACAGTTTTATGTGGACTTCGGGCTGGTTGGTGAGGTGTTCTTGCTCTGGCAAGCGGCAAAAGCCGAGCGGAGATGTTGAGGTGTTGGCGAGTCGCTTCTAAGGGGGTGCACTTGTCTCAAGTGCACCAACGTATTATATGGTGTTGAGGTGTTGAGGTGTTGAGGTGGTAAGACGGTGTTACAGGAAGGCGATAGTCAGACCTGCCATCACGATGCTCACCATCGACATGAGCTTGATGAGGATGTTCAGCGAAGGTCCTGAGGTGTCCTTGAACGGGTCGCCCACGGTGTCGCCCACGATAGTTGCTTTGTGGTTTTCGCTGCCCTTGCCTTCGAAGTGACCTTCCTCAATCATCTTCTTTGCGTTGTCCCATGCTCCGCCCGAGTTGGACATGAACACGGCGAGGGTGAAGCCTGCTGCCAAGCCGCCTGTGAGCAGACCGAGCACTCCAGCCACACCGAGCACCAAGCCTACGACGATAGGTATGATGATGGCAAGCAGCGACGGGATGAGCATCTCGCGCTGTGCGCTGCGTGTGCTTATCTCCACGCAACGGCCGTAGTCGGGTGTCGCTTTGCCTTCGAGTATGCCCTTTATCTCGCGGAACTGACGGCGCACTTCCTGCACCATCGACTCAGCAGCGCGACCTACTGCGTCCATCGTTAGTCCGCAGAACAGGAAGGCAGCCATGGCTCCGAGGAATGCTCCTACGAGCACCTTCGGATTGATGAGGTTCACCTGGAAGAACTCGATGAAGTCGATAGTTGTGGCGTTGGTCGGGTCGAAGAGGTTGCCGGCTGCGTCAAAGTATTGCTTGCCGTTATCCACGGCGCGTACCATAGCTATTTTTATCTCCTCAATGTAAGAGGCGAGGAGGGCTAAAGCCGTGAGAGCAGCCGAGCCGATGGCGAAGCCCTTGCCCGTAGCTGCGGTGGTGTTGCCTAAGGCGTCGAGCGCATCTGTGCGTTCGCGTATCTCCTTACCCAGTCCGCTCATCTCTGCATTGCCGCCGGCGTTGTCGGCGATTGGTCCATAGGCATCGGTGGCGAGAGTGATGCCGAGCGTCGAGAGCATACCCACGGCAGCGATGCCGATGCCGTAAAGACCGGTGCTGATCGACTTCGCTGAGAGCGACATATCGAAGCCGTTGGCGCAAAGGTAGCTGAGCATGATGGCTACAGAGATGGTCACGACGGGTATCATCGTCGATATCATGCCCGTTCCGATACCTTTGATGATGACCGTTGCAGGACCAGTCTGCGAAGCCTCCGCAATCTTCTGCGTTGGTGCGTAGCTATGCGAGGTGTAGTATTCGGTGGCTTGACCGATGACCACGCCTGCCACTAAGCCGCTGATAACGGAGAACGAGAGTCCGAGCCAGTTCTCGATGCCGAGCATATATAATATAATAAAGGTGGCAACGGCGATGAGTGCTGCGCTGACGTTGGTGCCGAGGCCGAGCGAGTGGAGCAGTTCCTTCATCGTTGCGCCCTCCTTGGTGCGCACGAGGAAGATGCCGATGAGCGAGAGGAAGATGCCGATAGCCGCAATCACCATCGGCGCTATCACGGCGCGCAGCTGCATGTCTGCGTTCATGGCGAACGCCGTTGCGCCGAGGGCAGCCGTTGAGAGTATCGAGCCGCAGTAGCTCTCGTAGAGGTCGGCACCCATGCCAGCCACGTCGCCCACGTTGTCGCCCACGTTGTCGGCGATGGTGGCGGGGTTGCGTGGATCGTCCTCGGGTATGTTCGCCTCCACCTTACCCACAAGGTCGGCTCCCACGTCGGCAGCCTTTGTGTATATGCCACCGCCAACGCGAGCGAAGAGAGCCTGCGTCGAAGCACCCATGCCGAAGGTGAGCATAGTGGTGGTGATGGTGACGAGGGCTGTAGCCTCTCCGTCGTAGAAGGCGTTGAGAGCGACGAACCAGATGGCGATGTCGAGCAGTCCGAGACCCACGACGACGAGACCCATAACGGCACCGCTACGGAAGGCTATCTTCAAGCCCTTGTCGAGTCCGGTGCGTGCGCCGTTGGCAGTGCGTGCGGAAGCGTAGGTGGCGGTCTTCATGCCGAAGAAGCCTGCCAAGCCGGAGAACAGACCGCCGGTGAGGAAAGCGAACGGCACCCACGGGTTCTGCACCTTCAGCACGTAAGCCATGAACGAGAAGACGATGGCGAGCACTACGAACACCATTGTCACAACCTTATATTGCTGCTTGAGGTAAGCCATTGCGCCTTTGCGTACATGCTCGGCAATCTCTTTCATTCGGTCTGTTCCTTCGTCCTCCTTCATCATCGAACGGAAGAAGAACCATGCCATTCCCAATGCTACAACACTGGCTATTGGGATCAGCCAAAATACTGAGGGGATGTTGTTCATAACGTTTTATTTATTAGGTTGATAATAGATATTAGTGGTTGGTCGTTGCCGATAGATTTTGCAAATATATGAAATAAAACAACACGAATGTGGAAAACGATGAATTATTTGCGCAAAATATTTTGATACATATATATATAAAGGCTACGGCACGAATGCCGTAGCCTCCTATGATTAGCATTAAGAGCTATTTGATTTGCAATAATCTTAGAGAATGAATTTGTAGACTTGTGTCTGCTTGCCTGTTTCTATGCGCAACACGTACACACCGGGGGTGAGGTGTGATGTTGAGATGGTGAGGTGTTGAGATGGTGAGATGGTGAGGTGGTGTGATGGTGAGGTGGTGATCATCTCGCCGCTCACGTTGTAGAGGCTTACGCTCTTGATGCCTTCGCCGGTGACAACAATCTGCGAGCCCTCGCGACTCACGCTTACGGTAGAAGCCGCAGCCGACCCGATGCCGGTTGGTATGTCGTGGGTGAGTGTGAGCAGGTCGCCCTCGCGCTTGATGTATGTGGCTGGTGCGTCTGCCACCTTCAGCTCCATGTCTTCGCCGTTCTTCGCGCCCATCATCATCACCTTATATATATGTCCGTCCTCGAACGGCACGCTGTTCTTGCGCAGCCAGTAGCTGTAGAGCGGAATGTCGAAGGCAGAAGACACGGTTACGTCGTCGTCGATGCCGTTGACAGCCACCGTCTCGCAGAGCTCCACGTCCTCGCACATCATCTTCACGTGACCCTCGTAGCTGAGTTTCTCGTTGGTGCGCAGCAGTACGCCGATTTTAAAGAGCGAAGTCTGCGACATGTCGAGTACGCCCGACTCCACCTTCTGCTCCGAGTTGTCGCTGAAGAACACCTCCACCTTTGCCATGAGCGGTTTCTCCTCAGCCTTCACTACTTCGATGTAAGCTGCATCCTTGTCGTGTATGTTGTTGATAGGGTAGGAGTCGGTCTCCTCCTGGTCGCGTGTCGCCTCGAGCTTCACCTCGTAGCGTGCCGGGGCGAGGTCGGTGGGTATTGAGAGTTTAACGGGTATCTCCATCTCGGTGAAGCCCTCAATCTCCGTCAGCTGGTCGACACGTGTGTTTAGCACCACCTGCTTAGCCTCGTCGAGCAGCTGCACGCGCAGATAGCAGTCGCGTGGCACGCCGTTGAGGTTCTTCAGGTTGAAGTAGGCGTATATGCTTTCGCCCTGCTCCGCACTGGCAGAGAGGCGTGGCTGGTTCATGAGCTGGAAGACGACATTCTCCGTAGAGCAGGTCTCGGAGATGCGTCCCTTGCCGTCGGTGAGCTCCACTTCGATTGTCGGAGCCTTCTTCATGCGCAGGAAGTCGCCCCATGTTCCGTCTTCGCCCATAGCTGCGCATACGGGCACGAGGCGGTAGTAGCCGTTTGCAAGTCCGTCGAAGCTGACCTTCGTAGAGAGTGTGTGCACCATGAGGTTGTCGGTGCCCATGCTGCCACCGTAGTCGCCGAAGATGCGCTGCGTAAATCCGCCTGTGGCGTGGTCGTCCGAGTAAGCCACGCTCTTGAAGTTGCCCTCAGCGTCGTATATAGCCACGCCCACGTCGCCCTTGAACGCTTTGCCCTTGTTTACGAACGAGGTCATCTCTATGGTCTGCTCCTTGTGTGCGTCGAACGCCTTGTCTGCGGCATCCTTCATCGTGAACGTGCCGCCCTCGTTGAACATCAGCTGCGGCATGTTCTCAAGCAGTCCGGGGTCTATTGCGGGATACTTGCCGTTGTTCGGGTGTGCGAGTATGGCGGTGATGGCGCGGTTGAACGCGAGCGGTTTGTTGCCGAACTCGTCGCCGGTCTCCTGCAGGCTGAGGTTGGTGAGCGAGAAGTAGGCGTCGCCTCCGCCGTCCCATCCGAAGTTCATGTGGAAGAGTCCGTTCTCGTCGAAGCCGTCGGTAACCCAGGCGTGGCCCGAGCTTGAGCCGGCAGGGCGGCCCTCCAGGTAGACGGGGCAGCCGTTTAGCAGTTCCTCGCGCAGTATCTCTGAGAAGCGTGTTGCGCCCTCCATGGCCTTTGTCACGTAAGCAGCCGTATAGTCGAAGTGCTTCTGCAGGGCGTTGTATGCGTTCACGCCCTGTGTGCCGCTGAGTGCGGGGGTGTACTGCATGAACGATGCCACGCCGAAGTCTCTCATGAGCAGAGCCACGGCAGCTCGCTGCTGCTTCGTGGGCTGCACGGGATAGCGGTAGTCGTCGAGCATGTTCGCCCAGTCGTAGTGTGACTGAGAGAAGTCGACGTACACGTCGTCGTCATAGGCAGCCACCTTGTAGCCGTTTTCGCCCTTGCCCTGTGCAGGCCAGCGGTGGTAGCGCATTATCTGCGCCATAGCCGTAGCCACGCAGCCGGTGTAGGGATAGCCGCAGAGCTCGTTGTACGGCTCGGACTGTCCCCACTTGCTCTTGAGCAGCGGTGTGACGGTCTTGGTGAAGAGTCCGGTGCGTGCAGGAGCGTGTGCTACGACTGTTCCCTCCTTCAGCGCCTGGTAGCCCTGCCTGTAGCCTTCGAGCAACAACCTGACGCAGGGGTTGGCGTTGAGCGTGTCGAGAGTGTGCTCCGTGCTGTATGCGAGCACTTCGCCCATAGCGTCGTCGCCGGCAACGATCACGAAGCCGCGACCGTCGGCAGCGTTGAAGAGAAAATATGGTGAGGGGGTGAGGTGGTGAGATGTTGATGGAGAGAGGCAAAAGCCGAGCGGAGATGTTGAGGTGTTAGCCGGGGCTTTCAGGGCGTTGTCGTTTGGGAGTGTGATGTACTTTTTTGCGATCTGCGCCGCCTTTTGCGGGGCGATGTTTTTAGCATGAGCGGTTTGCGTGAGGGCAGCAAACAAGCACATGATTACCGATAATACGGTGCTGATTTGTTTCGGATTATGTTTCCTTTTCATTAGTAATGTTATTGTTGTTGTATGAGGGTGCAAAGTTACTGACTCTTTTTCAAACAGATATGCGTTTGAGCAGTAATAATTGTTAAACACCATATACGGATACGTTTTTTTTGCGTATCTTTGCAGAGGATAATCAAAAAAGTTGTATCAGTCTAATAATCAGCATAGTTGTTTCGACTGTTTTATTTATGGTAACGATTTAGCGAAAGTCAGACTACTTCTGCCTGCTTTACTTTGCATAATGGTTCAAACAACTCTTGCGGTTGCAAAGATATGGTATTTATTTGATAACGCCAAATATTTTAGTAGCCATGTTCGCTACAACCATAAAATATCTTGTATATCAGAAGAAATAGAGAATGTTCAGAAGTGGACATTCTCCATTGCTATTTCTCTTTCACCAAACTCAATCATTGCATTAAAAAGACTTACCTTGTTGGCATTTCGCAAATCTTCCAATGTAATATCTGCTTCTTGTATCATTCCCTTGTCCAATAGTGCGGCTCTTTTTGTGCCTGGCAATAAGGGATGTCTGGGAGTCACCCAATGTTTGCCGTCAAATATGGCAAGGTTCGTGAATGAGGTATCCGTTAAAAGTCCATGTTTGACGATGATGATGTCGTCACGGTTCCCTTTCTGTGCGACCAAGGCATTGAGGCGACTGCGGTCGGTACTTTTGTAGCCATACGTTATCGTGTCGTCTGCGACCACTTGAAGGGAGTTTATGTTTCGAATAAAATACGGAGCATATTCTACTGCTTCAACACCTTGTTCGCCATACACCACTCTCGCCTTGTAAAAATCCATGCTTTCCGTTGGATTTATCAGTTTTTCCAATGAAGGCATAGACGCATTGCATAATGAAGGAAAGAACTTACAGATCGTTCTTTCCATTCTTTCCTGATGGTATGCAAGAGCTTGTGTCTTTCCATTCACAATCTTTATTGTCTCTACGAATTGCTGTGCCATATTAAAATCAGTTCTATTCAAAAGGAAGATACACTTTTTGTAACACTTCCTCGTATTCTTTTCTGCAATCACTCTTCGAAGTAATGCCTCCTCCTGCCTTGAAATACGTTCCTATACCGTCATTTTCAAGAAAGCGTATCATTACAGCCGAGTTGAGTTCACCATTATTATATATACCCATGACTCCTGTATAGAATCCACGGTCATAGCCTTCCGCCTCATGGATTATTTCCATAGTCTTGTCCTTTGGCGCACCTGTTATGGAACCTGCGGGCAACATTGCATCCAATATGTTTCCGATGTGCTTTTGATAACCAGTTGGCAACTTGCCGCTTATTTCGGAACTGGTCTGGAGAATATTCCCCTTATTGGTATGGAGCACATCAATATAACGGTATTTATCCACCCTTACATGCTCCGCCACACGGCTAAGGTCATTTCGAATCAGATCCACAATGGTAGCATGTTCGGCTGCTTCTTTTTTATCTCCCATCAACACTTGCTCTGCTTCGGGTAAGGACGCGTCAATCGTGCCCTTCATCGGATAAGAATATATCATTCCGTTCTTTATCTTCACGAATGTTTCCGGCGAGAAGCACACGAACCGTCTATTGCTATTATTGTCTATTAGTAGAATCTTATACTTGCCTTTAGCACGTAGGAAGATGTCCTCCAACGTAAGGTTGCAGTCCAAAGCAACCTTACAAGTAAGGTTGGCAAGATAACTGTTTCCACGCAAGATGTTGCTTTTGACGGTTTCAAAACTTTTCGTGTAATCTTCAAAATTTGGCTCAAACACTTTCCACGTCGGATGTTTGGTAGCCGAAGAGAGTGACTGCCGTTTTACATTGGTTATACCCTCAAAGTCATAAAGGCATTCATCGATAGCTATTTCAGACAGCTTCCGTATGTATGCTTCCGAACCTGCATAGTTGATGACAAAAAGGAAAGGCTCCTTTTCGTTAGCCAAATGATTGATACGGTCTATAATATTTTGTTTCATTGTCTTACATTTTAAAGTTACTGAACCATCTGTCCATTATCTTATATCTTAGTTGAGCATTCTTGTTTGTTGGCATACTTATGCGATTTTATTATAAATTGCAAAGATAGCTATTCCTTCGCAATATCATACTTTTTTTGCGATAAAAAAAGTAAAAAATGGAGAGATGTTGTTGAAAATCCAACTTCATCACTCCTTTGTTATTTATTGGTGTTCACTTTATATATAACACTAATGTTGTTGTAACCTTTAGGACTAACCTCCATGTATATAATCTTATGCGCCACAAAAAAAGCATGGCACAAATCACTGCGCCATGCCACAATAAAAGAAAACCTTATAGTCAAAATAGAAATTAGCGATTCTAATTCTTATTCTGGTACTAATCTTTTTCTAGTACTTCGCATTCTGAGGATCAAAGTTGGTCCAACCATTCATCCAGTTGTTGCTGCCATCGAAGGCTCCGATGTAGGTTACAGTGTCGAAACCTGTCCAGCCAGCGAAACTTGCGGCACCAAGCAATGGGCTTCCTGCGATAGGAGTATAGCCATCTGCACCAACCAATGAAGTCCATGAATCAAAATACTTGTTGCTCTGCTCTGAGAAGAAGAAGGTGTTGCTGTATGACTTCTGATTCTTGTCGATATCCTGCTTCTTTGCAGCATCGTAGAGATAATCCTCATACTTTTTGTTGGCATCAGTACCAACGGCATCCATACCTGCGAAATATACATTCTGAAGCTTGAACTTGCCATCCTTGGCATCCTTCACGGTTTCACCCTTCTCACCATCAACAATCAAACCGATAGGCCAGCCTAAGGCTACAGAGTTGATGCAGTTGAGGTTAGAAGAACGACGAATCTGCATGGCTGACTGGAACTTGCCGAGAGCTGACCCGTTGTTTGGATTGTATGCTCCGGCAGTGATATAATCTGTGGTGTTCTGGAACTTATCATCCAATACCTTAGGACCTACGAAGGTGATGTTAGAGAAGGTAGCCTTGGTACGAGGGTCCACGGTAGCACCATCAGCGCAGTTGTCGCTCTCGAAACCGTTGCTCTGAGAGGTATCGGCAATCTTGCTGTCGCGCAGAGAAAGACCATACTGCACCTTTCCTGAAAAACCATTATCGGTATCGAAATCATCATCCCAGCCCTTGTAGGCTACGAGATACTTGCAGTTCACAGTACCGCCAAACCACTCGAAGGAATCATCATTGGAATAAGATACCTGAACGTGGTCAATCTCTGTGCCTGAACCTACAGAACCGAGGGTCAAACCATTAATCTCCTTATCCTTCTGGAATGGATAACCGGCAAACTCGATGCGTACATAACTCAAGGCTCCTGAGTTGTCAGCATCATCTGCGCCACCATGCTTGGTACGAGGACCACCCTCTATCTGCTGCTCAGTCTGGTTGTTCTTTGCCTTACCGCAGAGAATGATGCCGCCCCAGTCGCCAGGCTTTCTGCTGCCGGCAGCCTCTTCAGATGTAAAGACGATAGGCTCTGTGGCTGTACCCTTGGCGATGAGCTTGCCGCCACGCTCTGTGATGAGTGCCGCCTTGGTCTGCTTGTCGCCCTTGATGATAGTTCCCGGTTCGATAGTAAGTTCAGCACCTTCTGCAATATATACCCATCCCTTGAGGAGATAAGTGCCTTTCTTCAAAGTCTGCTTGCCTGTGAAGACGAACTCCTGGTCGCCGTTGCCAATCTGTGTACCGCTGGCGTTTTCCTTGTCATCTGTTCCGAAGAGAATGTGGTCGCAAGCCTTCAAGCCGCCATTGGTTGTCCACTTGTAAACTACTTCTGGTCCTGGATTTGGAGAAGGAGTTGGATCGTCATTGTTACTGCTGCAACTGCTCAACATGGCAGATGCTGCGAGGATGCCCATGCATCCATAGAAATACATCTTGTTCATCATTGTTTCTCGTTTTATTAAACAAACATCTAATTATTCTTATTATTTAGAATTTATATATCGCCTGCAAACCGATGTTTCTGCCCGGCTTGTAGCATCTTGCTATCTCTTCTACTTTCTTCTTGCTTCCGTCGCTATACGTTACATCGGCAAACTGCTTGTAATATATCTTTTCTGCAAGAAGATCTCTTACGTTAAGCTTCAGCTCCAGATGATTGCCGAATTTCTTTGCCAGCGAGAAGTCGATGGTGTTGCGAGGCATCTCGTAGCTGTGAGGCACTCGGGAATTGGAGTCATCGCCTGTGCTTCCTTCGCTTCTGCCCACACCGATGATTCGCTTGCCTATGCGGTTGTAGAGCAGGGCGATATCCATCTTCAATGGCTCGTTTTTATAGAAGATGCCGGTGTTGATAAGGTATGGCGACTGACCCTGCATCGGTCTGTCTTCCTCTTTCGAACCCTTCTCAAACTGCACCTTGCTCTTGATGAGGGCACCATTAAACGACCAGCTGAAATCCTTCAATCCTATGAATCCGAGATTCTTTCTGATATCCAGCTCAACACCGTAATTGTTGGCACTCTTCGCATTCTTGTAAGAATAGATGAGGTCTGTGCCGCCTGCCACCGTGTAGGTCCACTCGATAGGAGAATCGAAGTGCTTGTAGAAGACTGCCAGCGAAATGAGCTCTCCACGGGATGGATACCACTCATATCGCAGGTCGAGGTTATCGACATAACAGTTCTTCAACTCAGTGTTTCCCTGCACATTGCTGGCAAGGTCGAAGTCGTAATACACCGACGACGATACTTCACGGAATTCTGGGCGGTTAATACTGCGGCCATACGACAGTCGCACCTGGTGCTGGTCGTTGATCTTGTATGTAGTATTGAGAGATGGAAATACATCATCAGTCTTGTAATGACGGCTCGATTCGCTCTTCTCGTAGTCACGGGAATTGGAGATGAGTTCCATATCATTATGCTCGAAGCGGACACCGGCGTGGATGCCGAGTTTGCCAAAGGGGAGAGACATCGCCAGGTATCCGGCGCCTAAGGTGTTGTGTCCGCGGTAGTTATTGCGCATCTGCTTTTCCTCCAGAAGATACAGCTTGTCGTAACCCATGTTTGCCTCGCAGGAGAGCAAGGTAGGGATGTCGCTGTGGCGGAAGTCGGATGGCATGTTGTTAGCTGAAACATTCCAGTTGTAGATGAAGTTGCGGGTCTGGTATTCTCGAGTCCGATACTCCCCATAGGCACCCACTTGCAAGTCTGGCTCAAAGTTGCCAAACTTGAAGTGGTGCTTGTCATTTACACCAAGAGAGAGAATGTGTTCGTCGAGCTGAGTCCACTCGCGGGATATGTCGTTGCCGGTGCTCAGGGCATAAACGCCCGATTCAAGAGCATCGTCGATGAGGTATCTACGACGGTCAGGCAAATGACGGTTGGCATACGCATACCCGATGCTCCAGTCAAGGGCATCGCTAGTGAAGGTGTGCTTGCCGGTAAGCTGACCGTTATATGTTGTTCTACTGCGGTAGTAATACTCTGCGCTTCGCTCCAAATTCGACTGGGCGCTCACGCCATCACGCCAGGTATATCGGCTGGTAGCCAACTGGTTGAAGATGTTCTTGAGCTGATACTTGTGGTTGCCGTCCTTGGAAAGGAAGGTGAAGTTGAGCATTGCTCCGAGTCTCACGTTATTGTTATACTGGTTGTCAACAGAGTGACGAAGATAGTTCGGCTTGTCGTTAGCTGCATCATAGATGCCATAGAGGTTGTTCTCCATGTTCTCGTAGGTGCGGTATTCGTTGGTATAGTTCAGGGCGGTGAGCATGCCGAGTGTTCTTCCGCCGAGCATCCAGCGCTGGTTGAGGCTGGCCGCCAGTTTCAAGTCGCCCAAAGGCTTCCTGTTCTTCACGAGCCAATCATTATTGAATCCGTTGCCCAGGAGCGAAGTAGCATAATCGCCCACCGGTTTTCCGTTGGCATCGAGCTGTGGATTCAAGTCAGCATGGATGCCCCCATTCAGGTTTCTCAGTCCATTGTCGAAACCCAGGAAATCTGTTCCGGAATCTTTCGAGTAAGAAAAATCCTGAAAGGCAGAAGATGTGTTCCAGTTTCCGCCCACGGCGATGTTGAAACTGTTTTCTGCCGGAATCTCCTTGGTGTTGACGATGATGAAACCGCCTGAGTAATCAGCGGGATATTCAGCCGTTGGCGACTTCACGATGGTAAGGTTGTCAATCTGCGAACTTGGGATGATGTCGAAGGAGAATGCCCTGGAATCAGCCTCAGAACTAGGCACTGCTCCTCCGTTCACCCACACATTGTTGTAGCGCTGTGACAATCCGCGAACCATCACGAATTTATCGTCGATGAGGCTCACGCCTGGCACTCGGCGTATCACCTCACCCGCATTCGTATCCTGAGTTCTGGATATTTCCTGTGCCGAAACATTACTCACGATGACGGGACTGCTTTTGGCCACCTGTATCATTGCCGCATCCGTATTACGCCTTTCCACTGCGGTAACGGTCACCTCTTTCAGCTGCTGTTCATCAGGTTGCAGCGCGATCACCTGGTCTGCGTCCTTCGCCTGAACCCCGTCAATTTTTTGAGTCTTATATCCTACATAGTTAATATATAGTGTATATTTCCTTTCTTTATCCAATCCATCAATCTGGAAGTTTCCGTCGATGTTGGTGATAGCCTTCACGTTGGTTCCATCCACAGTGACGACTGCACCGATGAGTGTCTCTTTCGATTTCTGGTCGATAACCACACCCTTAATCTGTTGCGCCCACGTTGGCATGCTAGCCGCCGAGAGCAATCCTAATACAATAATTCCCCTTTTAGCATTCATAACCTATATCGTTTGATTACGGTTGCAAAGGTACGGCAGCATTATTACATTGCGATTGCGATGAGATTGAAAGGCATTGACGAAGCTGAGACAATGGTGTTACGGTTGCAATAACTAAAGATATTTAAATATTTAACCCGATATTTGGAGATAAATAAAGGAGTCCACTTTAAAAAGTAGTTTTTGGTTCTTTTTCCTACAAAATACCATTTGATTATCAGATGGTTACGTACATATAAAGATATACTATTTATGAAAGAACGCCAAAAAAAATCCGTAGCCACATTGACTACATTTGAAGAATTTCATGACTTTTACCATTATTCTTTAATACGATAACATTAAGATACAAATACATAATAATGGTTGCTGACCTGTGATGTAATAATGGAAAAACACAAATATTTTACATCCTCAAAAACTCCGTGAATCGTTATATTCTCGGGCAGGTGCAGCTGTGATAGAGATTTACTCGACGTGTTTCGATTTTTATCGTTAAAAATACCCGAGTCATAACAAAATCTTTTATTAATTGAATATCAGAGGGTTAAGCACTTTAAAAAGTGTAACTGCTAACGATTTAGAAACGAGCTATATTCTTTTTCTTTCACAACCTTGTAATATACAAAGAACGCTTTGATTATAGGTACAAAGATAAATTGAAATTCTGAAATACAATTATTTTTGCTCATTTTTTCACTTTCTTTAATGGATATCCTTAGCAAGTCTTTTATTACTTTACCTACTTCAAGGTATTGCAAATATACACCGATTTTCGTACCTTTGCAGCCGATTTTGAATATTCAAACCAAGATGAGGCTACGATATGCTTATGTGTCTGTGCTTTTGCTCATGTCCTTCTCAACAATAGCAAATGTATGGGCATCGTCTTCCCTTTCTCCTGACGGAAGGGCTTTCTCTTATGCTGTGTCGAGTGATACAGTAAGGGAGAGTAGTGCCTTGTCAGAGGGCGATGGCGACTCTGTGGAAACGCAAAAAGAAGATTCCATCTTTAAGACGCTCAACCTCGGCGAAGTGGTGGTTACTGCTGCCATGAAGGAGGTGGAGATGAAGGGCGATACCACGGTTATCAATGCCAATGCTTTCCAGACTCCCGAAGGAGCATACCTCGAAGAACTCTTGAAGCGAGTGCCTGGATTGGAATACGAAAAGCAGAACAAAACGATGACCTACAACGGTCTTCCCATCCATGAAATCAATGTCAATGGCGAGAGTTTCTTTGGCGGCAACAGCACCCTCGCCCTCGAAAACCTGCCAGCCAAGTTGGTGAGCAAAATCAAGGTGTATGACAAGCGGAGCGAACTGGAGAAAATCACCAAGGTGCGCAAGGGCGGCGAAAACTATGTACTCGACTTGCAGACCAAGCGAGAGTTCAACGGCACGCTGATTACTTCGGCTGGCATAGGCAGGGGCAACAACGAAAAGAAGGAAGCCGAGTTAATATCCAACCTCTTCCGCCAGACTGGCGATAACATCTCCGTGATAGCTCGAAGTGGCAACCGATACATGACTTCTCGCTATCCCGACAACCGACAGGACAACGTGGCGATGAACTTTGCCAAGAAGTTCTCCAAGCGATTCACCCTCTATGGCAACATGATGTACAACCATTATGCCAGTGGGAACGAGAGCACCCTATATAGCGAGCAATATCTCACCACAGGCAACTGTTACCAGAACTCGGCATCCACCAGCACCAATCGCAACACGATGGGCAATGGTTCGTTGGGCATGAGGTGGAGCTTGGATGACAAGACCTATCTTAATATAGGTGGAAACTTCAGTAAGTCGAAGAGCGACAACACCAGCGACAGCCAGCAATCCACCTCTTCAGAAGGCGATGAGCGTATCAACAGCATCACGAGAAACTCGGATTCGAAGAGCGACAGCCATTCGTTCTCCGTCAATGCCGACATCACCCGAGTGTTCAACGACAAGGGTACGAGCATCAGCCTCACGGGTAGTTACTCCGACAGCAAGTGTCTTTTTTTAAATAAGGTTGACACCCTAAAGTCAACAATTATGAAAAAGAAAGAAGAACAACTCCAAATTTCATT